>Ga0247669_1000100_pt1 | contig 46410 bp, 45 predicted proteins | sample CNK10_metaG_FD_182734 | JGI IMG/M metagenome (GOLD analysis project Ga0247669, IMG submission 182734) | Soil microbial communities from Purdue University Martell Research Forest, Indiana, United States - CNK10 | ecosystem: Environmental > Terrestrial > Soil > Temperate forest > Bulk soil... | reverse complement strand
ACGGCAAGTCTCCGACTACTATCCATCTCTCGGTGAACGGCGGAATTGGAAGCATCAAGCTGCAGCAGCAATAAGCCGCCGCGGTTTTTGTCGTCCGGGCCGATTTGCCCGGGTTCCTGCGGAGTCGTATACTTTGAAGTTTAGGCAGTGTGCGGAAAGCGCGCTGTCTGGGCTTACCTTTGGCCACGACCGAAACATTACCCCCCATCCTCGAGCAACAGGAGTTTTTGCGCATCCGCGGAGCGCGTGTGCACAACCTGAAGAACGTGAGCGTGGATATACCGCACAACGCGCTGACGGTGGTTACGGGTGTGAGCGGATCGGGAAAGTCTTCGCTGGCATTTGACACGGTGTATGCGGAAGGGCAGCGGCGATACGTGGAGTCGCTTTCGGCGTACGCCCGGCAGTTTCTGGAGCGCATGGAAAAGCCGGATGTGGACGAGATTTCCGGCATTGCGCCGGCGGTGGCAATCCGGCAAAAGAATTCGACGCGGAACCCGCGCTCGACAGTGGCTACTTCCACCGAAATCTACGATTATTTGCGGCTTTTGTTTGCACGGTGCGGGCAGACCTTTTGCATCAAGTGCGGCAGCGAAGTGCGGCGGGATTCGCCAGATGAGATTGCGACTCGCGTGCTGGCGCTAAAGGCTGGGCGGCGCTTTTACATTCTGTATCTTTTGCGAATGCCAATGGCCGAGCTGAGCGGTGCGGGAAAGAAACCCTCGCGAAAGAAGGCGGCGCCTGCAACGCCGGACGCGATTCGCTCCGTGCTTGTGGAGTTGCAGAAACGGGGATTCAATCGGTTGTACCAAGACGGGCGCGTGCATGAGTTTTCCTCGCCGGAAAGCTTGCTGGATGTGAATTTTACGAAGCCAGTGTGGGTGCTGGTGGATCGGCTGGCGGTAAACCCCGAATCGCGGTCGCGGTTGGTGGACTCCATCGAGATTTGTTATCGCGAGGGCGGGGAAGCGATTCTGGAATTTGTGGGCGATGGAGCGGGCGAAGCGGCAGAACGAGTGACGTTTAACGAGCGGTTCGAATGCAAAAACGACGGGACTTTGTATCAGGAGCCGGAGCCGCGGCTGTTTTCCTTCAACAATCCGTACGGAGCCTGCCCGCGTTGCCAGGGGTTTGGCAATACGATTGATTTTGATTTGAACCTGGTGGTCCCGGACCCGAGCAAATCGCTGGACGACGGCGCGATCGAGCCCTGGACCAAGCCGAAATACCGCGTCCTGTTGCAGGAAGCGAAGAAATGGGCCAAGGACCGCGGCGTGCCGACGAACGTGGCGTGGCGGCAACTTACGGCGGAGCAGCGGCGGTTGATTCTGGAAGGCGATCCGGAAAATGATTTTGAGGGCGTGAAGGGGTTTTTCACCTGGTTGGAGCGCAAGAAATACAAGCTGCACGTGCGCGTATTTTTGAGCAGGTATCGCGGGTACGCGACTTGCCCGGAGTGCGGGGGAACACGGCTGCGGGCGGAGGCGCGCGCGGTGCGGATCACGGGGCAGTCCATCACCGATCTTTGCAAACTGACGGTGAAAGATGCGCGAGTATTTTTTGCGGAACTGAAGCTGACGGAAGCTCAGAGCAAAATTGCGGACAAGATTTTGGAAGAGATCCGGACACGGCTGCAATTTCTGGATGAAGTCGGGCTCGATTACCTGACACTGGACCGATTGACCTCAACGCTTTCCGGCGGAGAATCGCAGCGCATCCAGCTGGCGACATCGTTGGGGTCACATCTGGTTGGCGCGATGTATGTGCTGGACGAGCCGTCGATCGGGCTGCACCCCCGCGACACACAACGCCTGATCGACATCCTGAAATCGTTGCGCGATTTGGGCAACACGGTGCTGGTGGTGGAGCATGACCCGGACACGATTCAGGCGGCGGACCGGGTGATCGATTTGGGGCCAGGGGCGGGCGAACTTGGCGGGAAGCTGCTGTTTTCCGGAACCTACGACGAGATTCTGAAGGATGCGAAATCCATCACCGGAAAGTATCTGAGCGGCGAATCGCGCATTCCCGTTCCCGCCACGCGGCACAAGCCGACGGGAAAATTTCTGCGGCTGTATGGCGCCACGCTGCATAATCTGCAGAACGTGGATTTGATGCTGCCGCTGGGGACGCTGACGGTGGTGACCGGAGTGAGCGGTTCCGGAAAATCGACGCTGGTGCACAATGTGCTGTACCGGGCGCTGCTGGCGAAGCGCAACAGCGCGAGCATCAAGGAATTCTGCGACCGGCTGGACGGCGACGAACAGATCAAGGAAGTGATCATCGTGGACCAATCGCCGGTTGGCCGCACCCCGCGCTCGAATCCGGCAACGTACATGAAGGCGTTTGACGCGATTCGCGACGTTTTTGCGGAGACGCCCGACGCCAAACGGCACGGATATGCGGCGGGGCATTTTTCGTTTAACGTGCCGGGCGGGAGGTGCGAGACGTGCCAGGGCGACGGAACGGTGACGGTCGAAATGCAGTTTCTGGCCGACGTGGAGCTGATCTGCGAAGAGTGCAGAGGGCAGCGTTTTAAGTCGAGCATTCTTGAGGTGCGCTACCACGGAAAGAATGTGCACGACGTGCTGGAAATGACGGTGCGCGAGGCGCTGGCGTTTTTCGTGAATGTGCCGAAGGTTGTCTCCAAGCTGCGGGTACTGAACGAGATTGGGCTCGGTTATTTGCGGCTGGGGCAGTCGGCGACGACTTTATCCGGTGGGGAGGCACAGCGTTTGAAGCTGGCGGCGCATCTTACCCGCTCGGAGAATCAGGGCGTGCTTTACATTCTGGATGAGCCGACCACCGGCCTGCACTTTGACGACATCGCGAAACTGCTGGGAGCGTTTCGCAGACTGCTGGAATCCGGCGCGTCGCTGCTGGTGATTGAACACAATCTCGACGTCATCAAGTCGGCCGACTGGCTGATTGATATGGGACCGGAAGGCGGGGATCAAGGCGGAAAAATTATCGCCACGGGAACGCCGGAGCAGGTGGCGCGGAATGCGCAGTCGCACACCGGGCGGTTTCTGGCGAAGGCGCTCGCGAACGGGAACGGCGCGGCAAAACGTCCGGGAAGTAATGGCGTGGCGGCGGGCGATGCGGGGGCAATTTCACGCCCTGAAAACGGCAAGCCTGCTTCGCGAGAGCCGTGATGCGAAAGTATTCGCGGCAAAGAATGTCACTGGCGGTTTTTGTTTCGCTGTTCGCATTTATTCCCGCTGCGAGTTCGCAGCAAACGCAAAATCCCACCCGGAAACCTCCATCAGCGAAGACTCAAAAAGTCCAGAATCCATTGAACGAACTGCTGGACGAGGCGCAAGCAGCGCTGGACAAAAATAATTTTGAAGCGGCCATTCCCCCACTGCAGAAATTTCTTGCGGAAAAACCGGATGTGGCGTTCGCGCATTTCCAGTTGGCTTACGCGTACACCGGGCTGAATCGAGTGGAGGAAGCGCGCGCCGAATACGAACGCTGCGTGGCGCTGGATCCGAAGATGGCGGAGGCACAGCTGAATCTAGGAATCTTACTGCTGGAGAAAGATCCAGCCGCGGCCGTGCCGCCGCTGCGCCGGGCAGTGGATCTACTGCCTAGCCAGAGCCGGCCGCGCTTTCTTCTGGGCGTGTCGCTGGAGCGTTCGGGTGATTTGGCGGGAGCTGCCGAGTCTTTCGAATCCTCCTCGCACTTGAACAGTTCCGACACAGAAGCCTTGATTCACCTCGGTGAAGTTTATCTGCGGCTGAAGAAACCAGCCGAGGCGGAGCGGAAGTTCCGGGAAGTTCTTGGAAGCGAACAGAAGTCTCTGGCGGCGCTGCGCGGCCTGGCGCTGAGCCTTGACACTCAGGGCAAGCCCGAGGCGGTAGAGGCTTACCGGAACTATCTCGCGGCGGACCCAAACGATTCCGCGATGCAGACGCGGTTTGTGCAACTTCTGGTCGCGAACAAGCAGTTTGACGAAGCGCTGGCGGCAACGGAAAAGACAGGGAGCGGCCAAGCGCCTTCACTGGCGGGGCTTCGGCTACGAGCCGATATATTGATTGGACAGAATAAACTGGATGAGGCGACCGTTACACTGAAGCAGGCGAGTGCGCTGGCGCCGCAGGATGCGCAACTGCACGGCGGATTGGGGAGGCTGTACCTGCAGAAGCGCGCGTTTCCGGATGCCGAGCGGGAACTGAAAATCGCGGTTCAACTTGATAAGAACAACGTCGTCTACTGGAAGGATCTGACCGCGACGTTTTACCAGGGCGGAAATTACGGCGCCGCGCTGGCGGGTTATGACGTTGTGGATAAGCTGGAAAAACCGGGCGCGGGCGTGTGGTTTATTCGCGCGCTTTGTTACGATAAACTCAATCAGGTTCAACCCGCCCTGGACGCGTATCGAAAATTTCTGGACCTGGACCAGAACCAGCATCCGGACCAGGTTTGGCAGGCGAACCAGCGGATCCATGTCCTCGAAAAACGGGCGGAGAAGAAGAAATGACCGGCGGGCCGGACGAGGCGGCCGGTTGTGTGTGCTGGTGGGTGCCGCGCTGCTTTTTTGCGCCGTCACGCTCGCAGCACCGGATAAACTGAAAGAACTCCAGGAACACTTTGACCGGGCGACTCACTCCGGCGCCAAAGTGAAGGAATTGCAGAAGCTGGGCGCGGCCGAATTTGATGCCGCCACGGCAGCAAGCAGAGCCGGCGATTTCGGTGCCGTGGGGCTGATCTTTGAAAAGTACCGGGACAACGTGCGGCAAGCGTTTGAGCTTCTGAAGAAACAGGAGCCGGATGCGGACCGGCATCCCGGAGCTTACCGGCAATTGGAGTTGGAAGTACGGCGCGGGATTCGCGAAGTGGAAGACACGCTGCTGGTGGCGCCGGAAGATTTTCGTCCGCCACTTGAAATCGTGCGAAAGGAATTGATCGAGACGGACGATGCCTTGATCCGGTTGCTGTTTCCACGGCGAACGAAAGATCCGGTGAAAGTGCCTCCGGCGGCCGAGGCGAAACCATGAAGCGAAGAATCTTAGTTGCGGCGTTGAGCTTAATCGCGGCTATCGGTGTTTGGGGCGGCCTTCCTCTACCCGCAACCGCGCAACGCCCTGACAAGGATTATCTCTCCAGCGTGGAGGCGGCAAAGGTCCGCGACGCCGAGACGACCAACGACCGGATCAAATTGTTCCTGACTTTTGCGGAAGACCGGCTGACGAAATTCCAGTACGAACTGGATCATCCTTCGTCGAACAAGCACACGGAGATGCTCAACTACCTGATGAATTCCTACATCGGCTGCGTGGATGATGCCGCGGACCTGATCCAGCTTGGCCTGGAGAAGCAGGACAACATCCGGCAGGGCATTGATCTGATGGCGACGAAGTCGAAGGGCTTTCTGGAGACTCTGAAGAAGTACGCCTCCGGCGGCCCGGATCTGGAGGCTTACAAAGATAATCTGGACGATGCGGTGGAAGGCACCGAGGACGCGCAGAGAGAAGCGGAAAAAGCCAGAGAGAAGGCGGCGCCGCCACCGATCCGGAGAAAGAATTGAGGCGCAAGCATTGAGTCCGCGCGGCAAAGTGGGGTCCCGCGTCCCAGGCGGAGAAGCGTTGTTCCAACGGATGTTTACCCGGATAGGTTGTGAAGGGCGGCCGCCGCAATTCCATGTGGAGTTTTACGCGTACAGCAGCCTGGTGATTACGTTGCGCCGCCGGGGCGATGTTTACTACGTTCGCTTCTCCGATCTATTGCAACGGGCGCCGCTGGTGGTGCTGGAAGGGGCGGCGGCACTCTTGCTGGCGCGGGTGCTTCGCCGGCGGCCATCGCGCGCGCTGGTGAGGCCGTATCTGGAGTATGCGCGGTCGGATCGTACACGCAGCCGGATCCAACATTTGCGGCGGCGGCGGATTCGTCCCGCGCAGATGTCCGCCCAGGGCGATCATCACGATCTCGTGGCGCTCTTCGAACAATTGAATGAGAAATATTTTTCGGGGCAACTGGAGCGGCCGCATATCGCGTGGAGCAGCCGCGCGTGGCGCAGGCAATTTGGCTGCTATGACCCGGGACCGAATCAGATTGTGTTGAACAGGCGGATGGACCGGCCGGGCGTGCCGCAGTTTGTGGTGGAGTACGTTCTTTATCACGAGATGCTGCACGTGAAGCATCCGACGCGGCGGTCGGGGTGCAGCCTGATTTCGCATTCGCCGGAATTTAGGGCGGAAGAGAAGCGGTACGAGCATTTCGGGACGGCGAGGAAATTTCTGGATCGGATGGCGCGGTAGGCGAAGCTTTCCTGGGTGAGTCATTCTCGAGTAGCAAAAAAGTGCCGCAACCCGTTGTCATCCTGAGGCCCCGATTCCGATCGGAACCGAAGGATCTCAACATCCAAATATTGCAAGGCGGATCGGTTGAGGTCCTTCAGGCCGCAAAAGACGCGGCCTGAAGGATGACAAATTACTTTGGCGTTGATCCATTAAAGCTTGGCCACCTGAAGGTGGCCGCTACTGGTGGAGAGTTAGAGTTTGGTTTTTTCTTTGTCGATTTCTTTGTTGAGCTTTTCGATTTTTTTGCGGATTTTGTCGCCGTCTTCGGCGTGGGGATAGAGATCGAGGTAGCGCTGATAGGCCTTTACAGCGGGCTTTTTCTTGCCTTTCTTTTCGTAGGCTTCTCCTAAATAGAGGAAGGGGATCGCATAGCCGGGCTTCGCTGTCGTGGCGTCTTCGAAGCGGTCGATTGCGGCATCAATGTCGCCCTTTTTCATGTAGTACTTGCCGACGTCGAGGTCTTTTTCGGCGCGCAGGGGATCCCATTGCGGCTGGTCCGGAGCGGAGTTCACCGCGGAATCCACGTTTTTCTTGGGCTTGGGTTGCGGCTGGCTGGGCTGGGGCGGAGCGCCGGCCGGCGGATCCTGCGCGGGGAGGGGCATGGCGCAAAGACACGCGCCGCAGAGCGCCAAGCCGGCGAGATTGCGCAGGGATCGTGTCTGAGTCAACGGAGTGGCTCCTCTTCTCCGATTCAGTTTATTCCAGGTTGAGTTGCCAGGCCAATACGTCAATCGCTATCGGCTGCCTTGTACCGGGTGTCCTGTGCGGCGAACCCTTTTTGGCGGGCGGCGTCGCCGGCGAGTAGGAAGGCCGCGTGGTAATTGCCGTAGGGAACTACGTGTGCGCGGCCGTCAATCAACTCCTGCTTAAGGCGCCGGTGAAGTTCGGGGAGTTCCGACCAGTGAACCCTGGGGTGATCGTGATGCTCGGAGTGAAAGCCGATATTGAACATCGTGAGGTTGAAAAAGTTCGACACGAATACGGTGGAGTGGCTGACCGGATTGGCGGGAGTTTTCGGGACGCAGCCCGCATGCTGGACGTACATGCCAGAATTCATGACGAAGGCGTTGGCGATCCAGTGAGGAAAAGCCCACAGAAATACCGCCATGACTGGATCGATCCAGAAGGGAATCGACCAGAGAGCAAGAAAGATGGCGAGTTCGCGAAGCGAGCGGCGGCGGAGGGGTTCGCGGGCGGTTAAATCTTTCCAAAGATGTATCGAGATGCGCCAGGGCCAGTGGGTGAAGAGATAGCGTTGAAAGTTTTCGAAAGTTCCGTCCGGAGTATGTTTGGGCAAAGTCCAATCGTCATCGGCTAGCAATCGGGCATGGTGAATCGTGACGTGGCAGTATTCCCAGAAAAATGAGGGCCAGCCGCCGGAGAAGGTCCAGAACCGGCCGAACCAGCGATTCAAGACTGGCGAAGTGAAGATGGGACGATGGGAATGGTTGTGGAAATTGACGCCGACATCAATTCCGGAAATCCAGCCGAGGACCAAGGCCGACGCCAGGACAAAAGCGGCGCGAGACCACGGGCCGGTGATACTGGCTACCGTGGGATGAAGATACAGCCAGAACGCACAAGCGTAGGCCGAGAGGCAAAAGAAGTGGAACAGGATACAGTGCCAGTCTTGCGGATGTGAAAGAAGGCGCCCAGGCCTCAACACTGCTGTGGCGGGGATGTTGCTGGTCGCTGAGCTCATATCGTCCTTAGAGCAGCGGCGATGGCGATTACCGTGGCTCCTAAGCTGACCCATGGCCCCCAAAGGGCTGCGCCGAGAATGATGGCAATCGCAAACAGTGGGAAAAAGGATCTGCCGAAAACCAGGCCGGTTCGAGACAGAATCGCGCGTGCAAGACGCTCCATGATGAGCTCTTTTCCACTGAGGCTTTGCTGTGGGCAATCTCGAGAGCAGCGAAGGAGGTTCAGTGCCCGGTGGGCGATGAAACCGACGCGTGGAATAGTTGGCGTCGCCGAGTTGCTTGCAGCATAACACCGAACGGCACGGAGCACCCTGTAATTATTCGGGAGGCAGGAGAACCGTTAGACCGCGTATGTCTAAAATTAGACAACCGGCTACTATCTTCCCTTTTCCGGACTTTGCCCCCCGCCCGAAAGGAGGCACACCATGGAAACTGGATCCATTGCCCCAGTGCCATGTTCTGTTGGAACGAGCCGGCCGAGAGGGAAGGTGTTTCTCTTTGGAGTGGAATCCACCTTAAGATGATAGAAGCGGCTGAAAGAATTCTCCGCGCAGCTTCAATTCCATGGACCCCCGCGAAAAAGCAGCATCGCTCCCTGAATTGCCCGGGGTGTATCTCTTCAAGGATGCCGCGGGGAAGGTGGTGTACGTCGGGAAGGCGCGCTCGCTGAGGAATCGCGTGCGGTCGTATTTTCTGGAATCACGCTGGGTGGATGCAAAGACAGGTTCGCTGGCGCGGGAGATCGCGGACCTGGAAACGATTCTGGTGGAAAACGAGCGCGAGGCGCTGGCGCTCGAGAACAATCTCATCAAGCAGTACAAGCCGAAGTTCAACGTCATGCTGCGGGACGACAAGACATACCCGTACATCAAGCTGACGCTTTACGAAAAATATCCGCGGGTTTATTTCACGCGGCGGGTGAAGAAGGATGGCTCGCTATATTTTGGGCCGTACTTTCCGGCGAGCCTGGCGCGGCGCATTCTGCACTTCATTCACAAGCGGTTTCTGGTGCCTTCGTGTTATGTGGACCTGACGAAGATTCACCCGCGTCCCTGTTTGCAGTATTACATTCACCGGTGCCTGGGGCCTTGCGCGGAGGGATTGACCACGGATGCCCGCTATGGGGAGGCGGTGCGCGACACGCGGATGTTTCTGGAAGGGCGGCGGCAGGACTTGATGAAGAGCATCGAGGAGCGGATGCTGGCCGCGGCGGAGGGCGAGCGTTTTGAAGAGGCGGCTTCGTATCGCGATCTGCTTCGAACATTGGATGACATCGAGGAGCGGCAGCGGATTGCATCCGCGCAGGGCGACGACACGGATGTGCTGGCGTATTACGCGGAGCCGCCGCTGGTGGCGGCGAATTTGTTTCACCTTCGCGCGGGGCGGGTGGTGGACCGGCGGGAATTTTACTGGGAAGACCTGGAGGATTTTGATCCTCACGAATTTGTGCCATCGCTCCTGAAACAGCTGTACCTGGAAGCTGAATACCTGCCGAAGATGATTCACGTGCCCATCGATTTCGAGGATCACGAAGTTCTGGGCGAATTGCTGAGCGAACGCGCGGGGCACAAAGTGGAGATTTTCACGCCGCAGCGGGGGAGCAAGCGCGCGTTTCTGGATCTCGCGGAAAATAACGCAAAACATATTTTTGAGCAAAGATTTCGCGTACTGAAGCCCACGTCGAAGGCGATTGGTGAAGCGCTGCAATCCGCGCTGAACCTTCCTGAAGAGGTGAAGCGGATCGAGAGCTTTGACATTTCGCACATTCAAGGAACGGACACGGTGGCGTCCATGGTGGTTTGGGAAAACGGACGCATGAAGAAATCGGACTACCGGAAATTTATCATTCGAGGCGATGAGGCACCGGGAGGACGCGAGCGCGCCCAGAACGACGATTTTGCCAGCATGTACGAAGCGGTGGTGCGGCGCTATAGAAGGCTGCAGGAAGAAAAGAAGGCGTTGCCCGGCCTGATCCTGATTGATGGCGGGTTGGGGCAGTTGCATTCGGCGGCGCAAGCGCTGGAGTCACTGCAAATCATCAATCAGCCGATGGCGAGCATCGCGAAGAAGGAAGAGATCCTGTTTGTGCTGGGGCAGGAAGACGAGCCGGTAATTCTGGAGCGGCATTCGCCGGTGCTTCATCTGATCCAACAGATTCGCGATGAGACGCACCGTTTTGCCGTGGGCTTTCATCGCCAGCGGCGTGGGGCGCGTCAAACACACTCGGAACTATTGGATATACCCGGCATTGGACCGCGAACCTCGCAAAGGCTGCTGCAAAGGTATGGCAGCGTGGCCAACCTGAAGAAGGCAAGCGCGGAAGAATTGGGCCGGATGTTGCCGCGAAAGATGGCCGAGAAGATTGTGCAACATTTGTCGCTGCATCAAGATACGCCCTAACCTGTTTAGTCCTGATTTGGCGGTTATGTTGTATTGCGGGGTTCACATGCGTATGTTACGTTCAATGCGTGGAGGCTCTTATGGCTGACAACGTTGGTAGCAAAGTGAGTTACTTTCTGGTGGGACTCGGAGTTGGCGCCTTGATGGGCGTCCTGTTTGCGCCGAAGTCGGGCGAAGATACGCGCGAGTATCTGGCGAAGCGCGCCGATGATGGGCGGGAATTTGCGCAAAAGAAGGCGAAAGAGTTGCGCGAACGGGCCGACGAATTGATCGAGCGCGGCAAGGACGTGGCTTCGCGCAAGCGGGAATCGCTGTCCGCGGCAGTGGATGCGGGCCGCGAAGCATTTCTTCGCGAATCGAAGTCCTGAGAATTTCCCGGGGTGGCTTGGGTTTTTCCGCTGAGGTTGCGGAGAGGGTCGGGTGTGTATGCAAATAACGATGCAGGTATTTATTCTTGCGGCGGCGATTGCGCTGCTGGTGCAGACGACCATTCTGATCGTGCTGTACCTGCAATTGAAGAAGACCACCGAATCGGTGAACAAAATGGTGGGCGATATGCACTCGCGCGTGGGGCCGATCCTCACGCGCACGCAGATTCTGCTGGACGACACGCAGCCGAAAATCTCCGCATTGGTGGAAGACGCGGCACACATTGTTTACATGACGCGTTCGCAGGCGCAGAAGTTCGACAAGATCGCCACGGAAGCGTCGGACCGTTTGCGCGGGCAACTGGTGGCGGTGGATCGCATCCTGACCGGCACGCTCGAAGCAGTGGAGGACGCGGGTTCGCAGGTGCGGCGGAGTTTCTGGGCGCCGGTGCAGAAGGCGTCCGCAATCGTGCAGGGAATCAAGATCGGGCTCGACGTGCTGCGCTCGCGGCGGGCCGCGTCTCCGGGGAAAGAACCATCGGTTGAGCAGGAAGACGAACTGTTTATCTGAACTCTGAGTTTTAAGCGGCTCGCCGAATGAGCTGAGCTAACCTTGATGAGCGGTTCGCGCACCCTCCTAAGTATTTGCAAAAACTCCTAAACCAGAAAAAGTGAAAACACGATTGCTGGCCGCGGTGTCGCCGGAGGTTTCTCGAATTCACATACAGGGAAAGCGCATAAGTTGAGGTCCTTCGCTACGCTCAGGATGACAGGTGGTTAGTTTGGGTGGGATGGTTGAAATCGTAAAAGCGGTAGTAGAGCTACCGCACTCCAAATAGGGTTACTTGATCCAGCCGCCCGCCAGGACGGTGTCGCCGTTGTAGAAGACGGCGGCCTGGCCTGGGGTGACGGCGCGCTGCGGGGATTCGAAGGTAATGCGGGCGCGGTTGTTGGGTAGCGCTTCGATGATGGCGGGCGAGGGGTCGTGCTTGTGGCGGATTTTGGCCTGGCCGCGAACCCGCGTCGTTGGCTCGGCGATGGAAATCCAATTTACATTTTCAATTTCGAAGGTGCTGGTGCGCAGGGCTTCGTCCTCGCCCACGATGATGCGATTGTTTTCCATGTCGATCGAGAGGACATAGACGGGCTTGCCCGCGGCGAAGCCGAGGCCTTTCCGCTGGCCGACGGTGTAATTGTGCACGCCAGTGTGGCGTCCGATGACGGCGCCGTCTTCGGTAACGATGTCGCCTCCCCGGTTGTTCACCGCAATTCCTTCCGCGCGGGAATAGGCGTGGATGAATTGGACGTAATTGCCGTTGGGCACGAAACAGAGTTCCATGCTCTCGGGCTTTTCAGCGACGGGAAGATTGGCGTGGCGGGCGACGTTGCGGACTTCTTCCTTGGTGAGTTCACCGAGAGGAAAATCACTGCGCGAAAGCTGTTCCTGCGTTAAACCCCACAGGAAATAAGACTGGTCTTTCGAATCGTCACGGGCGCGAAGAAGCTCGTAGCGACCGGTGGATTCGTTTTTGCGGATGCGGGCGTAGTGGCCGGTGGCCAGGCGCTCGGCGCCGATCTGGCGGGCCATGCGCAGGAGCGGCTCGAATTTGACGTCGGTGTTGCAGTTGGTGCACGCGATCGGCGTGCGGCCGGAAAGGTACTGCTCGACGAAGGGGCGCACCACGCGGGCTTCGAACTGTTCCTCAAAGTTGACGACGTAGTGAGGAAAATTCAGGTGCTGCGCGACACGCTTGGCGTCGTAGACATCGTCGAGCGAGCAGCAGCGATGCTGGGCGGGGCCGTCGCCCTGCAGTTCGGGGAGGCGGCGCTGATTCCAGAGTTGCATGGTGAGGCCGACAATACGGCGATTCTGCTGAAGGAGAACGGCCGCGACCGTGGAGGAGTCGACACCGCCAGACATGGCTACCGCGACGAGGCCGGGGGTGGTCTCGGCAGCAGTGGTTTCCGGAAGCGGGTCGAGTTGGAGTTGCGTGGGCATGCTGATTCTATTTTAGCGTGAGATTGGAATTGGTGCTTGTGGTTTAGGGTAAAAATGCTGGGGATGAGCGGCCCGCCTCGGAAGGCGGACCCTACGAGATCTTTCAACACGAATGGCGCCCGCCCCGACGGCGGCCGATACAGGAGCAAGCGCGGCCACTTGAAAGTGGCCGCTACGGGAGGTGGCGCTACGTGGCGCGGTACGTGGGGGAGAGTTTGCGCAGGTGGGCTACAGCGGCGGGGATGAGTTCGAGGGCGGCGGCGATTTCGGAATCGGTGGTGTGGCGGCCCAGGCTGAAACGGATGCTGGCGCGGGCGTCGGCGCCGGGAAGGCCGATGGCCGTGAGGACGTGCGAGGGTTCGACGGCGCCGGAAGAGCAGGCGGCTCCGGTGGAGCAGGCTACGCCTTTCAGGTCGAGAGCAATGACGAGGGCTTCGCCTTCGAGGCCGGGAAACAAAATGTTGGAGGTGTTGGGCGTGCGCGGAGTGTTGGCGGAGTTGACGCGGCAATCGGAGACGCGCGCGAGGATGCCGTGTTCGAGCGTGTCACGAAGGCGGGAGATGCGGGCGGCGTCTGTTTCGAGAGAGACGCGGGCGAGTTCGGCGCCTTTGCCGAGGCCGACGATGCCGGCGACATTTTCGGTGCCGGGGCGGAAGCCGCGCTGGTGATGTCCGCCATAGAGAAACTGGCGGAGGCGCGTGCCGCTCTTGATAAAAAGAGCGCCGACGCCTTTGGGGGCGTAGAGTTTGTGGCCGGAAATGGAGAGCAGATCGAGCTGCAGTGATTTTACGTCGACGGGAACTTTTCCGGCGGACTGTACGGCGTCGGTGTGGAAGTAAACGTCGGCTTCGGCGGCGATGCGGCCTATTTCGGCGAGCGGTTGGAGGGTGCCGAGTTCATTGTTGGCGTGCATCACGGTGATGAGAACGGTTTCGGGGCGAAGGGCTTGGCGGAGATCGTCGAGATTGATGAGTCCTTCGTGATCCACGGGCAGATAGGTGACGGCGACGCCCTGTATTTCGAGAGCTTGGCAGGCGTTGAGGACGGCTTCGTGTTCGATGGTGGTCGTGATTACGTGAGGAGAAGTTGAGGTAACGGAGGTCGAGGAGGTTAATGCCGAGAGGGCCACGCCGAAGATTGCGTGGTTATCGGATTCGGTGCCGCCGCTGGTGAAGACGATCTCCTGTGGGCGGGCGCCCACGAGCGCGGCGACCTGTTCGCGGGCGGTTTCGACCGCGGCACGGGCGCGCTGCCCGAAGGTGTGGATGGAAGAGGCGTTACCGAACTCGCCAGTGAAATATGGGAGCATGGCGTCGAGGACGGCAGGGTCGACGGCGGTGGTGGCGTTGTGATCGAGGTAGATGCGGTTCATACGGCTACGAACAGAATACTACCAGCGGAGAATCGTGTGGAGTGGCAACGGACTACTGATCTTGTTTCTTGGGGCGCCAGTTGATGAGATTGCTGGTGTATAGAGCGATGCAGAGGAGATTGGCGGGAACGAAACCGAACTGGGCAGTGCGGACGCCAATCACGCAAACAACAGCGCTGTTGATGGCGGCAATCACCCAACCTTGCCAGAGCTTTTTACCGAGGAGGATGGTGCCGAGGACGGTGAGAACACAGGAGAGATAATCGAGCGGAATCATATGAAGTGCGTGGAGCATATTTGGCTGATGAGCCTTTGCGGCAGCCTGTTGTAACCGTCTACTGGCGTGCTTGGGGTCCCAGTTCTCCTTGATTAAGAGAGTGCTTTCTGAATTCTGCGATCAACGAATTGTTTCCGGGGCGGGAGCCAATGCAAAATGCGCGAGAAAACGACTCCCCTCCGGAATAGGAGAGAGCAACTGCGAGGCCACTCTAGGCCGGGCCTGGCCGGAAGTCTAAATTTGATCGCGCAAGTAAGTCGATTCAAAGCAGATATGCCAAAATCCTACCAACAATTTCAATTCCAAGGGATGCACTGCGAGCAGAATATATGGTCAGTCTGAGACGGTTTGTGTCACAGCGAAACGGCTGGCTACTGAGAACGAGACGATGCACCGGCGTCGGGATCAGAACTTCCGCAGATGCAACTGCAATGTATCAGCAGTTTTGCGCGGACGACTTGCGGCGTGGTAGTGTGGCGCGAACGTGGCCCATCTGAACACCAGCCACTAAACGAAGGGTTTCGGCGATTAGGCGCTATAGGGCGAACTCGGAGGGCTGGGCGAGCCCGGCCCTACAGACCCGATTAAATTAGTTGAGATTTTTGGAGGAGTGCAGTGGGATACGCGGATTTGCGGGAGTTTGTGAGGCGATTGGAGAAGGAGGGCGAGTTGCGCCGGGTGAGGGCGGAAGTGGACCCGGTATTGGAAGTGACGGAGGTGGTGCAGCGGGCACAGGCGATGATGGGCCCGAAGGGGAAACCGGGCGGGATGGCGCTGCTCTTTGAAAAGCCGAAGGGATCGCGCTATCCGCTGCTGATCAACGCGTTTGGAAGCGTGAGGCGGATGGAGTTGGCATTTGAAGTGGAGGAATTGGATGAGGTGGCGGCACGGATTCGCGGGTTCCTGGATATGCAGACACCGCAAGGGCTATTCGACAAGTTAAAGATGCTGCCGAAACTGGCGGAACTTGGCTCTTTCATGCCCAAGCATGTGAAGGATGGGCCGTGCAAAGAGGTAGTGCACCAGGCGAATGACGTGAACCTGTTTGATTTTCCGATTTTGAAATGCTGGCCGCAAGATGGGGGGCGGTTCATCACGTTCCCCCTGGTGTTTACGCGGAATCCGGAGACGGGTAAGCGAAACGTGGGAATGTACCGCATGCAGATTTACGACGAGCGCACGACCGGGATGCACTGGCAGACGCAGAAGCACGGCGCTGAACATTTCCGGCGGGCTCGGGCGAAGAATCCCGAAGGGCGAATTCCGGTGAGCGTGGCGATTGGCGCGGACCCGGCAACGACGCTGGGCGGCATTCTACCCATACCGCCTGACCTGGACGAAATGATGTTCAGCGGATTCCTGCGCCGCGAACCGGTGGAATTGGTGAAGTGTGAAACGAACGATCTGGAAGTGCCCGCGAACGCCGAAATTGTGCTGGAAGGATATGTGAACCTCAACGAGATGCGGACGGAGGGGCCGTTTGGGGATCACACCGGGTTTTATTCGCTGGAAGGGGAGTATCCGGTATTCCACGTGGAGTGCGTGACCCACCGGAAAGATCCGATTTACCTGGCGACGGTGGTGGGGCGTCCGCCGCAGGAAGACTTTTATATGGGGTATGCGATCGAGCGGGTGTTCTTGCCGCTGATGAAGCTGACGCATGCGGAGATTGTGGACGTCTCGCTGCCGGCAGAGGGGATTGTGCACAACCTGATGATTGTGTCGATCCGGAAATCGTTCCCGGGGCACGCGCGAAAAGTGATGAACGCGATCTGGTCGCTGGGGCAAGCGATGTTTACGAAGGTGATCGTGGTGGTGGACCACGACGTGAACGTGCATGACTATCGCGAAGTGGTCTGGAAGGCGCTTTGCGCGATTGATCCGGAGCGGGATGTGCAATTCACGTTGGGGCCCGTGGATACACTGGATCACGCGGCACGGATGCAGGATTTTGGATCGAAGATGGGAATTGATGCGACGCGGAAATGGGCCAGCGAGGGATTTGCGCGGCCGTGGCCGGACGAGATGGTAACGGATGAAAAGACAAGAGCACGCGTGGAAGCGATTTGGAAAAATTTGGGAATTTGAAAAAAGGAACAAGAAAAAGGGATTTAACGCGGAGATTGCAGAGGGAAGCGCGCAGAGGAAGCTGAGAAGCGGGGCGAAAGTGCGCAAGTGGTAGAGAACGTTGAGATAGAGCGAAGGTTGCGAACTAAGGATTACCGTCCTGAGGACAGGCGCATTTGTGCCAAAAAACACAAGCAGTAGTGGTGAATGCCTGCAAGCTGTGCAATTAGTAGTCCTACCTACCTGCAATAACAGGCCAATTGCCTAAGATTACCTGCATTCTTAGGACAACTACGGAAGAGAATCGCTTGACGCTCTGGCCGCGTGAATGACATAACGTATCCACGAGCAGCACCCTGGGTATCTGTGTCCTGGAGCAAAAACAAGAAATTGGGTGCGGCGAAGTATGCAAGAAGGGCGAGTGGAAGACAAGGTGGGCGTTCCTCGTGAGCGAATCGCGCGAAGTGATGAACGTACGACAGGCGTCCCAGTATCTGGGAATCAGTCCGGATACTCTGTACCGGTACATCACAGAAGGCGAAATACCTGCATTCAAGTTAGGAAATCGTTGGAAACTTAGAAAGACGATCCTAGACAGGTGGATGGAACGCAAGATGAGCCAAGTGGTGGCGAAGCGCCGCTAGACTTGTCAGAGCGTGAGGGAAAGAGGCCGCGATATGTGGTTACCTGGTGGAGGAAAGAGCAAGCAGCTGGTAGGGCTGGACATTGGATCCAGTTCGATCAAGGCTGTCGAGCTGAAATCGACGAAGGCCGGGTATGAACTGGTCAGCTTCGGCATGGAAGCACTGGCGCAGGATACCGTGGTGGACGGCGCGATCATGGATGCGCCGCAGGTGGCCAACGCGATCACCAAGATTTTCGAAAACGAAAAGATCAAGACGAAGAACGTGGGGACATCGGTTTCCGGCCACTCCGTAATTGTGAAGCGGGTGCCGCTGCCGCTGATGACCGAAGAAGAGCTGTACGACCGGATTCCGTCAGAAGCCAGCCAGCACATTCCCTTCGATATCGCCGACGTGAATCTAAGCTATCAACTGCTGGAAGCGATGGATTCGCAGATGGACGTACTGCTGGTGGCGGTCAAGAAAGACAAGATTCTGAACCACACGAACGTGCTGGCGCAGGCAGGGAAGACGCCGGTGGTCGTGGACATTGACGCGTTCGGACTGCAGAACTGCTTCGAAGTGAATTACGAACCGGATGCAGGACAGACCGTGGCGCTGCTGAACATCGGCGCAAGCGTGATGAACATCAATATCGTCCGCGGCGGCATTCCGCTGTTCACTCGCGACGTCAGTGTAGGCGGGAACCAGTACACGGACGCATTGCAGAAAGAATTGGACCTGAGTTTTGACGATGCGGAGCGGCTGAAGAAGGGCGACACCCTGCCGACAGTGACCGACGAGCAAAAGGGGCAGATTCTGCGCAGCGTTTCTGACATCCTGACTCTCGAAATTCAAAAGACCTTTGATTTTTTCCGTGCAACGGCGAGCGGCGAGAACATCCAGCGAATCATGGTGGCGGGCGGAACGGCCCGAGTGCCGGGACTGGTGGACCTGCTGCGCGAGGAATTCGCGATGCCGGTGGAAGAACTGAATCCTTTCCGGAAGGTGCTGATCAATCCCGGAAAGCATGGTGAAGATCAAATCCGGGAATTGGCGCCAAGACTGGTTGTCGCCGTTGGACTGGCCCTGAGGAGCTTCGACTAGCCATGATCCGCATAAACTTACTTGGACAAACGAGGCCGAAGGCATCGCGGCGGCCGGTGGACACCGGGGCGGCGTTGCCGCTGGTCTTCATCGGGGCGGGCGTGCTGCTCGGCGGACTCTTCCTGTTCTACTTCTATCATTCGTGGCAGACGCAGTTGAATGATGAGAACAAGCGGATCCAGCAATTGCAGGCGCAGAAAACGGATCTGGAACAGATCAAGCTGCAGGTGGAAGCGTTCGAAAAGCAGAAGGTAGTTTTGCAGCAGCGCGTGGGAACCATCGAACAGCTGCAGCGGGACCGCACCGGCGCGCAGGAACTTCTGGACCAAGTGGCGAACACGGTTTCCCGGGCTGAGAATCTGTGGTTGATGTCCATGTCGAAGAAGGGCGCTGTACTTCAAATGGATGGCGCCGCGGCTTCGCTGAATTCCGTAGCCAATTTCATCACTGCGCTAAAACGTTCCGGATATTTCCAAAAGGTCGAAATCAAGGACGCCAGGCAGGACGAAAAGAGTTTGAACGTGCAGACTTTCCTGTTCTCAATTAATGCGGAAATCGCGCCGAATGGGCCGGCCGCGGGCACGCCTGCGGCTAAACCCGCCAGCACGCCCGGTGGCACAGGTTCGACAGCGAACGCGCCGGCGAAGAAAGGATAGGGGGATACCATGGCCAATCCTTTCCGAGACATGTCCGTAATCATGCAGGGCCTGGTAGCGCTGGCGATCGCGGTGATTCTGGTGCTGGCGGGACTTTATGTGCCGGGCTCACCGGTGGCGCAGGAGCGCGCCGATTACGACACGGCGGTTCAGACGCGCACGAAGTTGAACCAGGAAGTGACCCAGTTGCAGGTTTACAAACAGCGCTACGGAGAACTGAAGCAGCAGATGGACGCGCTGAACAAGCAACTGGACACGCTGAAGACAATCGTGCCGGAAGAGAAAGAAGTGGACGAATTTATCCGCCAGGTGCAGGGCGCGGCGGCTTCTTCCAACGTGCAGTTGCGGAAGTTGACATCGCAACCGATTGTGCCGAAGGAATACCACTACGAGATGCCGTTCGAGGTGCAGGCGGACGGGCCGTATTTCAATATGCTGGACTTTTTCTCGAGGTTGAGCCGGTTGTCGCGCATTATCAACGTCGGGGATCTGCAGTTTGATGATCCTGGGGGATCGGGAACGAAGGGGACGAAGTATCCGATTCGCCCGGGAACTACGGTTACCGGAGTTTTTACAGTCACGACATTCTTCACGAAGCCAGCTGATTTGACACCAGCAGGTGGGGCCAAGGGTGCAGGTCAACCGGTGAAAAAACCGTGAGCAGGGATGAGCGAGCCATGCGTCTAGCCATAACAGTGATGACGGGGATTCTGCTGGCGACGGCCGGGGGCAACTTGCATGCCCAGTCGGCGCCCGCCGCACCCCCGAAAACAGCGGCGAAGCCGGCGGCACAAGCGCCCGCGCCCGCTGCGAAGCCTGCGACGCAGCAAGTTGCGGCTCCGAAAGCGGCCACGAAACCGGCGGCGCAGGCTCCTGCGCCGAAGACTCCCGCACCGAAAGCGGCAGCGCCGAAAACTGCAGCGCCCGCGGCAAAGACTCCCACGGCTCCGAAGGCCACGGCAGCAGCAAAGCCGGCGAAAAAACCCGCTGTGAGGAAGGCGGCTGGCGCGGCGCCAGCAAAGACCGGAGCAGCACCGGAAGCTTCCGAAGCAAGGGTTTCGCGGCGGGATCCGTTCGAATCGCTGACGAGCCGGCAGGAAGCGGCAGCGAGAGCGGGGGCGAATCTGCCTCCAGGCAAGGCCGGATTGCAAGTGGGGACGCTGCGGCTTGACGGAATTGTTCGAGCCCCCAACGGGATGATTGCGGTCGTGACGAATCCGCAAGCGCGGACGTATTTCCTGCGCGAAGGGGATCAGCTCTACGACGGGCGAGTGGAAAAGATTGCAATGGACGGCGTGTCGTTCCACGAAGTGGGGAAAGATGCGTTCGGGAAACCAGTGGAACGTCAAGTCAACAAGAGAATTTACTCCAGTGCAGGAGAACAGCAATGAAGACGAACTGGCCGGCCTTCCGGTGTGGCTGCCTGATAGTAGCGAGCATGGTGCTGGGTGGAAACCTGGTGACTGCTCGCGGTCAGGAGTCCGCTGGCGCGACATCGACCGCCGCGGTTATCTCGAGCGTGGCGATCACCCAGGAGCCGCAACGGGCGGCGATTCGAGTCGAAGGAGCAGCGCGGCTCGAACTCCACACTTCACGGATGCAGAATCCGGAGCGCCTGGTGCTGGATTTCAGCGGAGCGCGGCTGGGAGTGCAGAGAACCGTGATTCCGGGCGTCTCGGCGCCGGTGCGCGGCGTACGGATCGGGCAGTTCCGTCCGGACGTGGCACGCGTGGTGGTGGACCTGACCGGAGAGACTCCCTATCAGATTACGCATGAAGGGGACGCTTTGGTGGTCTATTTCCAGATGCAGGTGACGCCGGATGCCGGCGCGGTTGCACCGGTGACATCGACCTCGCTGGAATCCCCGAAAAAGTCGATCGATTATGTGGCGAGTGCGCCCAAGACTGCAGTCCACAAGACAAGCGCTTCGAACGCCGCCGCACCCCGGTTTTCATTGCCGAATGAATTGACGCAGCCCTCCGTGGTGTTGGCGTCTCTGCACGAAAATAGCGCGCCGGCGCGCCCCGATGGCGGGTCGCTGCAGGCTTCGCAACAGGCGGTGCAGCAGGCAGCAACAGCTGCGACGACTGTTGCATCGCAGCAAGCGCCCAGCGGTAGCAATGCCCCGCAAGCAGGGCACTATACCGGCGAGCCAATTTCCGTAAACCTGAAAGACGTTGACCTGAAAGACTTCTTCCGGCTGATTCACGAAATCAGCGGATTAAACGTGGTGCTGGATCCCAACGTAAAGGGCAGCCTGACGATCGTGCTGGATGAAGTTCCCTGGGATCAGGCGCTGGACATCGTGTTGCAGAACAACAGCCTGGACAAGCAATTGACGGGCAACGTGCTGCGCGTGGCGACGCGCGACACCCTGAGGAAGGAAGCGGAGTCTGCCCGCGACCTGGAAAAAGCGCAAGCCGAAGCAGTAGCGCCGGTTACAGTTACACGCGTGCTCAGCTACGCGAAAGCGGGATCGATGAAAGACACGCTGAAGAAGTTCCTTTCTGCCCGCGGCGATATTCTCTCGGACGATCGCTCGAACCAGCTGATCATCCGGGACATCCCCTCCGTGATTCCCACGATTGACAACCTGATTCGCCAACTGGATCGGAAGTCACAACAGGTGGAAATCGAAGCGCGCGTAGTATCCGCTTCCAGGACATTTGCGCAAGACATTGGCGTTCAGTGGGGCTTCGCTGGAACCACAACGGGCGGCCGTTCGGTTTTTGGCGGACCGGCTAACGTCGGGGTAAGTCCAGTGCAGACTGGCGCGGGAATTCCGGAGCCGCCACTGGTTGGAACGCCAGCCGCCGGCTCCGGTGCCAGCTCTCCCGGATTGCCTTTGAACGTAAACCTGGGCGCGGGCGTGCCGACAAGCGGCTTCTACTTTGGGCATCGTTCGCCGAACTTTGCGGTGGACCTGTTCATTACCGCCGCGGAGTCGAAGGGCGTCGGCAAGCTGCTTTCGAAGCCGAAGGTAATTACCCAGAACAACGAAAAAGCGATCGTGAAGCAAGGTACAAAGATTCCGATCCAGACGGTGATCAACAACACGATTTCGGTGCAGTACATCGACGCCGTGTTGCAACTGGAAGTGACTCCGCAGATTACCGCCGAAGGCACGGTGTTTATGGACGTGCTGGTGGAAAATACGCAGATCGATAACGGTATTCCCCGCGTCCAAGGCATCCCGGCGTTGGATACGCAAGCGGCGCAGACGAAGGTGACGGTTCCGGATGGCGGCACGGTAGTCGTCGGCGGCATCATCGTCACGCAACAACAGACCAACATCACGGAAGTGCCGATTGTGGGCAGCCTGCCGATTATCGGATATCTCTTCCGACGGACCAACGTTTCGGTGACATCGCAGGAATTGCTGTTCTTCATTACTCCACGCATCATCCCTGGATGATTGAGTAAGGCGGGCGCTCAGCGCCGCCGGAAAAAATCGGGTAAACTGAAATCGAGGAGGCGCAAGTCTCCTCGATTTTTTTATGGCCGCGGAACACACGAAAAGACGAAAAGCCCTTCTGGCCGACCTGGCTGGCAGGAAATTGGACTGCCTGCTGGTGACCCATCCGGCGAACTGGTATTACCTGACCGGGTTTACGGGAGAATCCGGGGCGCTGGTTGTGTCGCCGGACGGCACGACGCTGCTGACCGACGGGCGATTTACCGTCCAGGCGAGGGAAGAGACGCACGGAGTGGGAATTGAGCTTCAACAGGGAGGATTGTATCCGTCACTTGGAGCGTTTCTTCGAAAGGCACGCCTTCGCCGGGTCGGATACGATGCCAATCAACTAACGGTGACGCAGTGGAATATCCTGGGAAAAGCCCTGGGAGGCAGAGGGAAGGGATTTGAAGCCACGGGCCTTGTCGAGCGCTTGCGGATGCGAAAAGACGCGCGGGAACTGGCGGTAATGCGCAAGGCGGCCATCCTGGCGGGGGAAGTCCTGGAAAGCGTGCTGAAGCTGGTGCGGCCCGGAGTACGGGAGAGCGAACTTGGAGCGGAGATCGAGTATCAGATGAAGAAGCGCGGGGCCAGCGGCGCTTCGTTCGAAACGATTGTGGCGTCGGGTCCACGGGGTGCGCTTCCACATGCCCGGCCGACGGCTAAGAAGCTGAGGAAAAATGAGTTGGTGGTGCTAGACCTGGGTGCTATACTCGGCCACTATTGCAGCGATATGACGCGCACCGTGCACGTGGGGCGTGCCAGCAGACGCGTGCGGGAATGGTACAGGTCGGTTCAGGAAGCGCAGGGGGCCGCGGTCTCTGCCGTCCGGGCAGGGGTAACCTGCGGGGAAGTGGATGCCGCCGCGCGGGATGTCCTAAAGAAAAATGGCTTGGAGCAGTATTTTGTGCACAGTACAGGGCATGGTCTCGGCCTGGAGGTGCACGAAGATCCACGGGTGGCCCGCGGGCAGACGGTTCGACTGGAAGCGGGAAATGTGATTACCATAGAACCCGGGGTATATGTGGAAGGCGTCGGCGGAATCCGGATCGAAGACGACGTTGTAGTGCAGGCAGGACGCAGTGAAGTTTTGACCCGCGTGAAGCGGGATCTTATCGAACTTTAAGAACAGGCATGAAACGGAAAAAGACCGCGAGAGCGAGTGAAAGCCCGTCGTTTGCAAACCCCGAAATCGGGCAGATCGAACAGTTGCTGCGCTTCATGAGCGAGCACAACCTTGAGGAGTTTGAGTATTCGAGGGGCGATCTGCGGATTCGACTGAGAAAACCCAGCGCCCATGTGGTGGTTGCCGCGCCCCGGCCGTCGGCGGAGATCATCGTGCCTTCGGCAGTAAGCGCGCCGGAACCCGAAAGCCGGAGCGCGGAAGCAGGCCAGGCGGCGGAAGTTCGCGGCGGGGAAGATCTGCACCTGATCAATTCGCCGATTGTGGGAACCTTTTACGGCTCGCCCAGCCCGGGAGCTGAGGCCTTCGTGAAGGTCGGCTCGCATGTGGATAAGGGACAGACGCTGTGCATCGTGGAAGCGATGAAACTGATGAATGAAATCGAGTCCGAAATCAGCGGAGAAGTGTTGCGGATCTTCGCGGAGAACGGACAGCCAGTGGAGTACGGGCAACCGTTGTTCGGGATACGCCCAAGCCGCAAGCGGTAAGCGGCCTGCCTGACTATGTTCCAGAAAATTCTAGTCGCCAATCGCGGGGAAATCGCCCTGCGAGTCATCTGCGCCTGCAAAGAGCTGGGAATTCCGACGGTGGCCGTGTATTCGGAGGCCGACCGCAACTCCCTGCACGTGCGGTTTGCCGATGAAGCGGTGTGCATCGGACCGCCGCGAAGCAGCGAGAGCTACCTGAATATTCCGCAAGTGATTAGCGCGGCGGAAATCACCAATGTGGATGCGATTCATCCGGGTTACGGTTTCCTTTCGGAAAACGCGAACTTTGCCAAGGTTTGCGAAGCGTCGGAGATTACCTTTATCGGGCCGAAGCCGGAAGTGATCGAAATGATGGGTGAAAAAGATCGCGCGCGGCGGGAGATGAAGTTGCGCGGGCTGCCGACGATTCCGGGCAGCGACGGCATCGTGGAGGGCGAAGAACAGCTTGCGAAAGAAGCGGAGCGCGTCGGGTTTCCACTGATTCTGAAAGCGGCGGCGGGCGGCGGCGGACGTGGCATGCGCGTGGTGCGCTCGAAGGATGAGTTGTTGTCTGCCTACCAAACGGCTCGGAGCGAGGCGCAGCAGGCATTTGGCACTCCGGACGTCTACATGGAGAAGTTCCTGGAGCACCCGCGGCACATAGAGATTCAGGTGCTCGGCGACCAGCACGGGAAAGTGATTCACCTAGGCGAGCGCGAATGCACCATCCAGCGGCGTCACCAGAAACTGGTGGAGGAGTCGCCTTCTCCGGCGATCGATCCGAAACGGCGCAAGGAGCTGGGCTCGAAAGTGGTGAAGGCGCTGGAAGCGATTGAGTACACCAACGCCGGCACCGTGGAATTCCTGATGGACACGGACGGCTCTCTCTATTTCATCGAGATGAACACGCGCATCCAGGTGGAGCATCCGGTGACCGAATTTGTGACCGGCGTGGATCTGGTGAAATCGCAGATTCGCATCGCGGCCGGGGAAAAGATGGAAGACGCCGTCGGCGAAATGCATTTCAGCGGGCATTCGATCGAATGCCGGATCAATGCCGAAGACCCCGAGACCTTTGTGCCCTCCGCGGGACGCATAACCACTTTCCAGGCGCCGGGAGGCACCGGCGTGCGGGTGGACTCGGCGGCGTATTCTGGGGCGGTGATCCCGCCGTACTACGATTCGTTGGTGGCGAAACTGATTGTGAAAGGCCGCGACCGCGCGGAAGCCATCGGAAGAATGAAGCGGGCGCTTGAAATGTTCGTGATCGAGGGAATCAAGACATCGATTCCGCTGCAACGGCGGATTCTGGCCCACCCGGATTTCGAAGCCGGAAAGTTTGACACCCACTTCATCGAAAAGATTCTCGGCAGCAACGGTAAATAGCGTTTCATGCGCCTTGTCCTGCCCACGCTGTATGTGATATTAGACGCAGGAATGTTGACGGAACCAGCCGGGAAAACAGCTCAAAAACTGATGGATGCGGGCGTGAAGCTGCTGCAATACCGCGCGAAAAACGCGGTTGCGCGGGAGGTTTGGGCGGAGTCGCGCGCAATTGCGGAGGCGGCGCGGCAGGCGGGGTGCGCCTTTATCGTGAACGACCGGCCGGATGTGGCGTATCTCGCTGGCGCGGACGGCGTACACGTTGGCCAGGACGACCTGGAGGTTGAGCAGGCTCGCCAGGTGATTGGGCCGAAGCGCTGGGTTGGCGTTTCGACGCATAATCTTGAACAATTCCAGCAAGCGGCAGCCAGTTCGGCGGATTATATTGCCGTGGGCCCGATTTTTCAGACCGGCAGCAAGGCAAATCCTGATCCTGTGGTGGGGACTGAACTATTGCGGCGCGTGCGCCCGCTAACGGAAAAACCTATTGTGGCGATTGGTGGCATCTCCCTGGATCGCGCGGCCGAGGTGATGGCCGCAGGAGCGGATTCGGTGGCGGTTATAAGCGACATTCTGAAGGCGAAGGACCCGAGTGTAATGGCCCGGGAATTTATCCGACGACTGGACGCCGCGAAGCCCGCGGCTTCCCACTGAGGAACCGAACGCATGGCCGACGCGAATAGCGCGACAGCAAAAGGCGCAGGGAAGAGCGAGCACCAGTTTGTAAAGGCCATCGGGCTCTACGATGCGACGATGATTGTCGTCGGTTCGATGATTGGATCGGGGATTTTTATCGTGGCCGCGGATATCTCGCGGCAGACGGGCTCTGCTGGCGGATTGCTGCTGACCTGGATCTTGAGCGGGTGCTTGACGATCGCGGCCGCGCTAGCCTACGGAGAATTGGCGGCGATGTTTCCGCACGCAGGCGGGCAATACGTATATTTGCGGGAAGCATTTTCGCCGCTATGGGGATTTTTGTACGGTTGGACGCTGTTCCTGGTGATTCAGACGGGGACGATCGCGGCGGTGGCGATTGGGTTTGCGCGCTACCTGGGAGTTCTGTTTCCTGCCATTTCCTCAAAAACCTGGATAATCCCTCCGATTAATTTTTCCTCGAAATTTGCAATCAGCCTGTCCGTCCAGCAGCTGGTCGGCGTGCTGATGATCATTTTCCTGACGTATCTGAACACCCGCGGGGTAAAGCTGGGGAAGTGGATTCAGAATATTTTCACTTCGGCGAAAATGCTCGCCCTGCTGGGGTTGATACTGATCTGCGTGTTTGTGGGGCGGAATGCTTCGGCGATTGCGGACAATTTCTCGCACTTGTGGGCAATTCGCGGGGCGCAGACGATCGAGCCGGGCTTGGGATTTCTAAAGAGCCTCTTGCCGACGGTGACGGCAGGGAGCGGCTGGTTCGGTCTGCTGCTGGCGCTGGCAGTGGCGCAGGTGGGATCTTTGTTCTCAGCTGACGCGTGGAACAACATTGGATTCACGGCGGCGGAAGTGAAAAATCCGAAGCGCGACGTGGCGCTTGCGATGGTGTTCGGCACGGTCATCGTGATCACGCTCTATTGCCTGGCGAATCTGGCGTACTTGTGCACGCTCCCGCTCTCGCAAATCCAGAACGCGCCGGACGATCGCGTGGCCACGGCGGCGCTTTCCGCGGTGTTCGGGGCAAAAGGCGCGTTGATCATGGCCTGCGCCATCATCATCTCCACGTTTGGTTGCAACAACGGGCTGATTCTGGCCGGGTCGCGGGTGGCTTACGCGATGGCGAAGGACGGATTGTTTTTCCGGGCGACGGGCAAGCTGAATGAAAAGGGAGTGCCCGGAGTGGCGCTGGTGTACCAGGGTGCGTGGATAGTAATTCTGATTTTACTGCGAACGCGCAAACCGGACGGAAGCTACGGCAATCTCTATAGCAATCTTTTGGACTATGTAGTCTTCGCCGCGCTGTTGTTTTATGTGCTGACGATTGTGGGGATTTTTGTGTTGCGCATCCGCCGGCCGGATGCAGAACGGCCCTACAAAGCATTCGGGTATCCGGTGCTGCCGCTATTGTATATAGTGGCAGCCAGCGGAATTATGGGTGTGCTGCTGCTGTACGAAACGCAGACGGCCGGCATGGGCATGATGATCGTGCTCCTGGGGTTGCCGGTGTATTGGGTGTGGGCGCGGCTGAAGCAGTCGAGGCAGGGCGCCGACTAGCCCCAAGAATTCAGAGAATTAATCAAAGCGGGAGAATCAACCAGAGAAGGAGGAGTTGCATGGGCAACCCCCTGTTCGCGAAGAAGTCGCTGCAAATGCTGCTGACCGAGTCGAAGGAGACCGGTGAGCACAGCCTGAAGCGCACGCTGGGGCCGTTTCAACTGACGGCGCTGGGTGTTGGCGCGGTGATCGGAGCAGGCATCTTTGTGCTGGCGGGCTTGGGCGCACACTACGCGGGGCCGGGGCTGATGCTTTCCTTCGTCCTTTCGGGATTGGGCTGCGCGTTCGCGGGTCTCTGTTATGCGGAGTTCGCGGCGATGATTCCTCTGGCTGGCAGCGCCTACACGTACGCCTACGCCACCCTGGGAGAGCTGTTCGCGTGGATTATCGGCTGGGACCTTACGCTGGAATACGCCATGGGCGCCAGCACGGTGTCGTCCGGGTGGTCGAATCACTTTATTGAGCTGCTGGACATTTTTCATCTGAAGATGCCGCTGTGGCTGGCGTACGACCACTGGACGGCGTTGGGCACTGCCGAGAAAATGGTGGCAAAGCAGATGGCACGGGCCGCGGACCCATCCCTCGTCCCGGGGACGCAGGCATTCCTCGACAAGGTGACTGCGATTTTGGGCGCGCACTCTCCCGAATTGTTGCAGCGGGCGCACGACATGGTCAACGCGCCGAAGATTTTTGGTGTGGAAATCGGGTTTAACCTCCCGGCATTCATCATCGCGTTGGTGATTACCGCGATTCTGGCGATCGGAATCAAGGAAAGCGCGCGATTCAATACGGCGATTGTGGTGGTGAAGGTTTCGGTTGTCCTGTTCGTGATCGTGCTGGGAATGAAGTACATCAATTTCGCCAACTGGGGACATGACTGGCACTCCTTCGCGCCTTATGGATTCGGAGGAATCGGGGCGGGAGCTGCGTATATCTTTTTCGCCTACATCGGCTTTGATGCGGTTTCGACGACGGCGCAGGAAGCCAAGAACCCGCAGCGCGATCTGCCGATCGGAATTATCGTGTCCCTGCTGGTCTGCACGGCCCTGTACATATTGGTAGCCGGCGTGTTGACCGGTATGGTGAACTGGCAGGAAGTGAACATCGAAGCGCCGATCGCGCGCGCGTTCATGGATCGCGGGCTTTCGACAGCTTCGCATGTGATTACGCTGGGCGCTCTCGCCGGCCTGACCAGCGTGATGCTGGTGATGCTGCTGGGGCAGACGCGCGTGCTTTATTCCATGGCCAACGACGGATTGCTGCCCAAGAAATTTTTTGCGGCGGTCCACCCGAAATTCCGGACTCCTTACAAGAATACGATCGCCGTGGGACTGCTGGCCGCCATCGTGGGCAGCGTGACGCCGATTGACGATATCGGGAAGATGGTGAATATCGGCACCCTGCTGGCGTTTGTGATTGTGTGCATCGCGGTGATGGTGCTGCGCAACACCAACCCAGACCAGCCGCGGCCGTTCCGCACCCCGCTGGTGCCTTTCGTGCCGGTTATGGGAATTATTTTCAACGGCTACATGATGTACAAACTGGGCTGGATCAACTGGGCGCGCCTGTTCATCTGGCTGGCGATCGGCTTGGTAGTTTATTTCACCTACGGACGGCATCACAGCCGGGTCAGCAACCCGCAGCTGCGCGAACAATAGCGAAGAGTTCCACAAGAGAGAAGAACTCGAAACCGAACTCGTCCAAATCCGGCGAATCGGGTAAAGTGTTTTTTCTGACTCTTCAGCCATGAGCGAACCGGAAACTCAACAGAAACCTTTTTGGAGAAGCTTGTCGAAAGTTGACTGGCTTGCCGTGGGCGTTTGTGTCGCCGGCCTTGCGGCGGCGGCGAATCCGTTGAGCGCGTATCGCGGGGCCGGGCTAGTGCAGCTGTTTGGGGTGCTCGCTGCCGGATATGTGCTCTACCGCTTCTGGAGCCGCTGGCGGGCGGAGTTGCTCTGGAGCCTGCGCAACCGCCTGATCCTGGGCTACCTGTTCCTGGCCGTCGTGCCGATTGTGCTGCTGCTGGTCCTGGCGAGCATGCTGGGCCAGATTCTGTATTCGCAGTTGGGGGCGTATTTGCTGTATCACGACATCGAAGACCGCGTCGCGACCATGTCGAGCCTTGCTGCGACCCAGGCGTCCCTTCCCGCGTCGCTAGACGAAAACTCCAGGATCGAATCTCTCTCGCGGCAGGCTGAGGTGATGGTGGGGAGGCCGGTGCCGAAACTCCGGGTCAATTTTGAGGCGAATCCAGAGCTTTTCCGGAAGTTAGCAGGTCCGGCGGGGCATTCCTTTTCGGGAGTGATTCAGAACGGAAACAAGTTGCGGTTAGCGGGAATGAGAGAGCTGAAGAATTCTCGCGGGAACCGAATTGTTGAAGTGAGTGTTCCGTTCGATAGTGAGTTACTGGAAGATGTTGCACCCGACCTGGGACCGATTGCCATAACGCTAATGCAGACGGTGGAGGACGGTGCGGGAAATAATTCAGTGCGCATCGGGTCGAAGGACTACCGAAAGGTGGAAAGGTTCGCGACTAGCAAGCGAGAGTTGACGCCCGCGGAGTCATGGTTGGACCCGGTGGTGGAAGGGTTTTCCAAGCTGGAGGCGGTGTATGTTTCGCCCGAGGGGAAAGTGCAGCGGGCGCATCCGGTTTTTGCATTCTACTCTGCGCGGCGCTCGCAACTGAATCACCGGATTTTCGCTTCTGTCGGCGAATTCAGCGGCGCGCGTGTATTTCAGATTCAGTTGTTGGCAGTCGTTTTCCTGGTGATTGAAGTCGCCGCATTAATCATCGGGATCGTCCTGGCCAAAGCCATTACCGGGACGATCGCGGAGCTTTACCGCGCGACGCAGTTTGTGCGGGAAGGGAATTTCTCGCATCGTGTGATGGTGGAGCGGAAAGACCAGCTGGGTGTCCTGGGCGATTCATTCAATCTGATGACCGGCTCGATCAGCCGGCTGATCGACGAGCAAAAACAGTTGCAGCGCCTGGAGAATGAAATTTCCATCGCGCGCGAGGTGCAGGATCAGCTGTTCCCACGCGGCTTGCCGAAGGTGGAAGGGCTGGAGATCGAAGCGATCTGCAAGGCGGCGCGCTCGGTCAGCGGGGACTACTACGATTTCATCCAGCTGGACCCGACTCACGTGGCGATCGCGCTGGGCGATATTTCGGGGAAGGGAATTTCCGCGGCACTTTTGATGGCCAGCCTGCAGGCAGCACTGCGCAGCCAGTTGCTGACGCCGGGGAGCGAACAATTGAGCACCGCGGAACTCGTGGGGCGCCTGAACAAGCATTTAGTTCGCAATACGGGTGAAGATCGGTTTGCGACGTTTCTCGTTGCTGTCTACGACATGGAATCGCGCAAGCTACGTTACACCAACGCAGGCCACTTGCCGGGATTCTGTCTTTCGGATGGAAAATCCATGCATCTGGATGTGGGCGGAATGGTGCTTGGGATCGTGGAAGACTATCCTTACGAGGAAGGAGTGGTGGAAGTGCCGCGGGACGCGGTATTCATCGCCTACAGCGATGGCTTGGTGGAACCGGAGAACGCCTACGGCGAAGAATTTGGCGTATCGCGACTTGAAGCGGCGGCGCAACGCGTGAGGCAGGGCGATCCGAAGCGAATCGCGAACGCGCTGATGACCGCGGCAGAAGAATGGTCCGGCAGCCCGGAACAGGCCGATGATATGACCGTGATTGTGGCGAAGCTGAAGTAGAATGTGGGCAGAAGAGTAAGCGAGTAAATTGAAGGCGGGACGAAGTCGGCGAGGAGACGAATGGCGCTGCGAAACCGGGTTGCGTTGGTGACGGGAGGAAGCCGGGGTATCGGCCGGGGGATTGCGCTGCGTCTGGCGCAGGAAGGGGCGCGTATCGCGTTTGCGTACCGTGTGAACAAAGCGGCGGCACAAGCGGCGCTGCGGCGCATGCAGGCGCTGGGCGCGGATTGCGTCGCGGTGGAAACGGATATCACGGAGCCGGGGCGCGCGGAGCAACTGGTGAAGACGGTGGCCGACCGCTACGGCCGCATCGACATTCTGGTGAACAACGTGGGAGATTTCCGGTGGAATACGCTGGCGGAATCGTCAGTGGAAGAGTGGAAGAGCGTGTTTGATTCGAACGTGATGAGCGTGTTCCTGATGTGCCGGACGGCGTTGCCCGTGATGCGCAAAGGGCGCTGGGGGCGGATTGTAAACCTCGGAGCAGTGGGAGCGGAGCGCGCTTTTGGTCAGGCGAAAATCAGCGCGTATGCCGCGGCAAAGGCGGCGGTGGTGGCGTTGTCGCGCTCGCTGGCTCTGGAAGAGGCGAAAAACGGAATCACCGTGAATGTCGTAAATCCTTCGAGCATGGACGAAAAAGATTTGACTGTGGAAGAGGCGCGAAAGCTGCGCGACGCACGGTACCCGATTGGCAGGCCGCCGACGGTGGAGGATGTGGCCGCGTCAGTGGCGTTTTTTGCGTCCGAAGAAGCCGAGTACGTGACCGGACAGGTGCTCAACGTGAGCGGCGGATGGATGCTCTAGGCCTGCGGCGGCGGGATTCGCGATGAAAGCTCTGACAGCGGCGGAGATGCGGGAAGTGGACCGTCTGACGACGGAGCGGTTTGGCATTTCCGGGATGGAGTTGATGGAAGCGGCCGGGAAGAGCGTCGTGGAAGTTTTTCTCGAAAAATACAAAGAGCGTTGCGGAAACCACCCCGGACGTGTGTCTGTACTGTGCGGCAAGGGGAACAACGGCGGTGACGGTTTCGTTGTTGCCCGGCTTTTGAAGGGGCGTGTCGGCCAGGTGAAAGTTTATTTGTTCGCGGAGCCGGGCGAACTGCGCGGCGATGCGGCGAAGAATTATGAATCTTGGAGGGGATCAGGCGAGGAAGTTGTGCTGGTCCGCAACGAAGCGGAGTGGATGAACGCGTGGACCGGGGTGGCCGCGAGCGAGGTGATCGTGGATGCACTGTTGGGAACCGGGATTCGAGGAGGAGCAAGCGGCCTGATGGGGCAAGTAATCGAGAATGTGAACCGCTTTTCGCAGGATGCGAAGGCAGCGTGGCCTGCGTGGATTGTGGCCGTCGATACGCCGTCCGGATTGCCCTCGGATGGGGAAGTGGCTCAGGGGCCGGTTTTGCGGGCTCATCTTACGGTGACGTTCACGGCACCGAAAATCGGCCAATTGGTGTCGGCTGACGCGGGAAGTTGCGGCGCGTTGGTGGTTCGGGAGATTGGCACGCCGGCGGCGTTGGTGGAAGAGGTGGGGAAGGGAAAGCTGCGTTGGGCTGGACCAGAAGAGTTTTCGGAACTCCCGCTTCAGAGAGCGGCGGAAGGGCACAAGGGCTCCTACGGACATGTACTGCTGGTCGCGGGCTCGGTGGGAAAAACGGGTGCAGCGGTTTTGTGCGGACAAGCGGCGTTGCGGGGCGGCGCTGGACTCGTAACGCTAGCAACACCTGAGCCTGCGCTCGCGACGGTCGCGGCGGCGCAAGTTGAATATATGACGGAAGCGCTTCCGGCGACGGCTTCGGGAACAATTGCCTCGGAGGCGGCTCGGCTCGGCGGATTCGCCACACTGCTGCATGGCATGACGGTGCTGGGTATCGGGCCCGGGATTGGAACTCACCCGGAGACACAGGAATTTGTGCGTAGCGTAGTGGCTCATGCAGATTTGCCGATCGTGCTGGACGCGGACGGGTTGAACGCATTTGCGGGGCAGGCGGAGATTTTGTCGAACCGGAAATCAGCGCACCTGGTGATGACGCCGCATCCAGGCGAGATGGCGAGGCTCTGCGGTTTTGCGACGCCTGAAGTGCAGGCGGATCGCATCCGGATCGCGACTGAATTCGCCGGGAAGTGGAACGCGGTGGTGGTGCTGAAGGGGTATCACAGCGTGATTGCCGCACCGAATGGCGACGTGTTTGTGAATACCACGGGGAACGCGGGATTGGCCAAGGGAGGATCGGGCGACGTCCTTACCGGATTGCTGACGGCTTTGATCGCGCAATTTGGCGCGCGGGATTTGTACCGCGTGGTGGCGCTGGGAACGTATCTGCACGGACTGGCCGCGGAACTGGTGAGCGCGGAGAGCGACGAATCGGGCGTGCTGGCAGGAGAAGTAGCGCGTGCGGTGCCGGCGGCGCGCAGGAAATTGTTGAAGGAGTTGCAGGCGCGTGGCTGAAGAGGTGATCACGCAATCGGCCGAAGAGACCATTGCTTGGGGACGCGCTTTTGCGGAAACGCTAGCTGCTCCGGTCCTTGTGCTGCTCTCCGGGGAACTGGGCAGCGGGAAGACCACGTTGACCAAGGGAATCGTCGCCGGCTTGCACGCCGCTGCCGAGGATGAAGTTACCAGTCCCACGTTTACCCTGTTGCATGAATACGGAACCGGCGGAAAAGTATTTCACGGCGATTTGTACCGGGTGGAAAGTTTTCACGACTTTGAAACGCTGGGAATGGAAGACGTGTTCGCCAAACCCGCAATCGTCATTCTGGAATGGTCGGAGAAATTCCCTCTGAAAACGGAATGGCCGCAAATCCGGCTGCGGCTCGAACACCTCGGCGGCGATGCCCGCCGCATCCACCGTTTTTGAGTGACCAAACCGCCAATCCCTCGCTAACTATCTCGCCACGACTGTCCTTCCGATTCCTTGCGAGGCACAAAACCCACTGCTAGCTTGAGAGGTGGAGAGGTGCGGCCGCCCGCATGGCAAACGAACCGGCAAATCATCTGATGATGGAAGGCTCGCGGGACCCTCTGAAGAGCTACAACCTCACGCTGCCAATGGGGTCGTTGTCCATTGGCGTTGACAACATCCACCACGATGTTTTCTTGAGCCCCAAATTTGTACAGGTAGCGCGCGATTACTTGTTTGACTTGATCCGCCAGAACACCAGCGGTACCTATCTCTCCGGCATCGAATTTCGCAATGCGAAGCCAGTGGATTCCACGGTTTTCCGCAAATTGCTGACGGAACTTCTGCAGAGTTCGCTGGGCAAGGCCAAGCAGCAGAAAAACATTGAAATTGACCTGCTGTTCCGCCTGGCGCTGCTGAAGTTTCTCACCTCGGAACTGGTAAACCAGTTCGGCAACGTGATTCTGGACGTGAAGGAGTACATCCGGAAGCGCGGCGAATATTTCGAGCGCAGCCAGCAGGCGCACGTCATCAAGGCCCGGCTTTCGGAAATGCAGTCGGCGCGGCGAGGCGTACTGCGCATCATCGGGCAAGTGGTGGCGCAGATCTTCATCGATATTGAAGAGAACGTGATCGTAAAAGCGCGCCGCGCGCTTTTTGGAGAAGAGCTCCCCTATTACGAGATGCTGAAAAACCGCCTGGTGTTTCTGGATGGAGGTAAAGACGATTTTTATTTCCTTGAGCACTACGTGTTGCTTGGAAACTATTCGCGCGATCCGGACCGGTTGGAAGCGATGGATGCGCTGTTCCAGGATTTCTTGCGGGAAGCGGGAATCCGGGTTGCGCCGGATAGCGCGCCGGCCAAAGGCGCGGAAGAGTATCGGACTCTGTTTGCCGAGGCCGAACGGATGCGCGGCGAAATTGCGTCCCTTGATGAGCAGCGTGAGACCTTGCGCAAGCGCCTGGAGAAGGGCGACGGGCTGCTGAATAAATTTCTGAGTTCGGCTTCGGATCCGGCGGAAGTGAAGGCTTCGCTGACCGACGTGGAGAATCGCCTGCGCCATTTCCAGAAAGTACTGGAGGACCTGGGGCCGAGGCTGGATCGCGCGAAAAAGCAGGCGGAATTCGTGCAGAAGGACTACGAGGGGAAACTCGGCGACTACCTGAACGAGCCGGAAAACGCGCGCAAACTGTTTGACGTGACCAATGCGACCGACAGCGAACGCTCCGCACGGGCGCGGTTGCTGGCGCAGTTGGTGAGCCGCCTGGAACAGCACGAAATGATGCCGCACATCCTGGCGAGCTACGAAATCCGGCCGATCGCCTGTGATTATTGCCCGCCGGTCCACTTACAGCAACTGCGCAAAGCGCTGGTCTCGAAAGAGGAAGCCAAGCGGGTGGAAGAAATATTGAAGCAGGTGCCGGCCAAGCGCCTGACGATGAAACCGCTGGAGGAATTATCGAAACGGATCCGCCGTTACTCGCGCGAGGAAACACAGGCGGCCGTGCTGCGGTTTGCGATTGATTTTCTGCGATTGCGGCGGGACCTGCGCGACGCCGAGCACCTGGCCGCTTGCATGGAGCGGATCAACCTTGTGACCGCGGAAAAGATTCGCGATCTTTCACGGCTGAACAACAAACTCTACGAGTGCGTGCTGAAAGAGGAAGTGAAGTCCGAGCACGACCATGTGGTTTCGCACGTGATCATCAAGGCGGACGTGCGGGGCTCCACTAAGATGACGCAGGATCTGCTGGCTCGGGGATTGAGCCCGGCTTCGCACTTCAGCCTGAACCTGCACGAGCCGGTGAAGAAGCTGTTGGATCGTTACTCGGCGAAAAAGGTGTTCATTGAAGGCGACGCCATCATTCTGGCGATTTTTGAAACGGAGGCTACCCAGGGCGATGCCCGACCAGTTGGCAAAGCCTGTGCCCTCGCCAAGCAGATCTTGAATGTATGTAACTCCTACAATGATGGGACGGCCACGACTCATTTGCCTCCCTTGGAACTTGGAATTGGCATTGCGTTTCAAGGTTCGGCGCCGACGTATTGGACCGACGGTGACGCACGCATCATGATTTCGAAGGCGCTGAATGTTTCGGACCGGCTTTCCGGCTGTGCTAAGTTGGCCAAGCGCATGCTGACCGGCCAGAAAACGCATTTTTCCGTGTTCCAGTTTTTAACGGCGCTCGAAGGAGCTTCGGCGGAAGAGTTGGACGAATTTTTGGTGCGGTTTAACATGAATGGAATTGAATTGAATGACGAGGGATTCCAGAAATTGTCGGAAGAGATTTCGCTTGAAAAACTCGTCACAAAACTGGATATGCCCTGGGCCAAGCAGGATGTGACGCTCTATTACGGCGAAGTGCCGATGGGCGAGTCGGTGGAACTGCTGGTCGTGCGCGAAGGTTTAGCGAGGGAATTGTTGCCGGACGGAAAAATCGGGAAGACTTCGGATCACCATTACTATGAGGTTTGCACCAGCTCCGTGATATATGACCTGGCCGCTGCGCTGAAGCGGACGCAGGCATTGGGACTGGAAACCGCGAGGGCCTGAACTGGGCGGGGCCACCCGTTCTTTCGTCAGGGCAAGCTCGACCCTTCGCATGCGCTCAGGGCAAGAAGTGGCCGCTACGAGTGGCTCGATTATTTTCCCGCGAAACGGCTGGCCGACAGATTCGATTGCGCCAGTTCCCGGGCATCCAGTTCGCCCTTCTTTTCCTGGTCCAGCCGATCGAATTCCGCTTCCATAAATTTCATGTAATCCTGCCTGGAGACATGCCTTTCTTGTCCATTCGCATCAGAGGCAGGAGCTGCCGGACTTGATCCTCTGCTATTGCCAGATTATCCTGCGGCCTGGGCACGGGCATTTTCTGAGCAGTCGCGCTGCAAAGCACTGTTCCTGCCGCGACCAGGACTGTGCTCATCCCGATGATCCGAATTTTGTTGTTCCGCGTAAGCATAATAGTCTCCATGGAACGCTTGCCTGCACGGTCTCCACGCACCGGCCGTGTCCGTCAGGTTCGTTCTCGCCAGGTGCGATTGATCCGCTCCCGGATTGCGCCAATCTACACCGGGTTTTGCCGAGGCCGGTTACGCAATGATTGGATGGAAAGAATCGAAAATGTTGGGAACTGCTTGAGGTGCGAGCAGTACAAGTGCGAGATCCTCCGCGGCAAGATCGGTGTCTGGCGTTTCTTCGACCACGATTTGTTCGCGGTCCTGTGGCGTACCAGTGAGTTTATTGCGGTGATGATATTCTGATTGTGGAGGCGAAAGGGGTCCGGTGACCTTCCCGGCCTTCAAAGCCGGCGATTCGGCCCTTCGCGGGTCGAATGGTGGATTCGACTTCCACACGCCTCCGCCAAATGTCCTCAATGTTTATGCGGCTATTTCGATTGTCTTTTCTTTGTCTGCCGTGCATCTGCCGAGGGAATAGGCTTCCAAGTGGACCGAATTGCGTTCTCTAAAGCCTCTTGGCGCTCGGGAATCCACTTAGAATAGTGCCTTCGAACGACCTCTTCGCCGTCTCCTAAGACCGTGGCCACAAACGCGGTCGGTACGCCCTTGACCAAAAGCCGCTTTGCGCACGTATGCCGAAATTGATGTGGGTGTCCCTCGATTCCAGCCGCCTTAAAAACCTTCGTATAAATCTTCCGCCAGTTCTTCGTTAAATCCTCCAAGTCGCTCTTTCCCGTCCAAAACGGCGTTTCTCCGTCCAACGCGATAACAGATTCCGCTATTTCATCGGAAACGGGACACGAAACTGCGGTCCCGGTCTTTGCTCTCCGCAGTTCAACGGAATATCCGTGGCCGTTTTTCGTAATGCGGTTTTTCGACATCATCGTTGCGTCGCCAATGGCTAGCCCTGTGGCCAGCATCAAATTAGTGAGCACAACAAGCCGGTCTTGATTGGGTCCGGTGTACGCCTTGCACGCCTTCAAAATCTTTTCGACCTCTTCCTCGGTGAAGGGAATTACATCCGTGTCGCCGACCTTGGGAGACTTGAGGGGTGTCGCCGGGGATTCCTTGAGCCAATTATCCCCATTCTCCACACACCAACGGAAAAATCTTTTCAGCCGCTCTATGTGCTTGCCAGAGGTGCGAGGGCTGTAAGTCGTCCACGAATTGCGGAACTCTCGCACTTGCACAACGCCTAGCTGCGTCAGGAATACGTAGCCTTTATCCTTGGCGAACGCATTGAGTTTGCCGAGGATAATTTTGTACTGTTTTAACGTCGAAGGCTTAACAGCATTTTTCGCATCGGCTTCGAACGCCTCAATCGCCTTCCGAACCGTGACGGCTTCACCCGCGGAAGGGATGCCGTCAGCTTCCATCTCGCGCGCTCTTCGCTGCGCCGCTTGCCAGTCTTTGAGTCTGAGCGATTTGCGTACCCGCTGGCCGTCCGGCAAGGTCCAGTCCATCCAAATAGGACACTGGCATTTTATGTAATCCCGGCTGTCGTGGGGGCACCGCTTCGTGTGCCATCTAAACAAGGTCAGCATTACGCGGATAACCTCGTGTGAACACGTTCGGCCACCGATTCTGGAATTCTAAGAGTCTTATACCGCCTCCGACTCCGTGTGCCGTCGCGTCCGATCTTGAGCACACCTTCCTCCCGCTGAAAAATATCCCGGATGGTTTGAACGGAAACACCCCATATTTTCGCAAGCTCTTGGGGCGTCCAATGCTTCTCACCCATCAACATTGCGCGGTTGGGTTTAAATGGACGCCACGCGCGGAACTTCTCGGAATCAATCAAAAGGGCAACCGCATTGGCGAGGCTAGTGGCGTAGCTGGAGGCGTGGGTCATTTCGCCCTCTTGAGGTATTCGCGCAGGGCACGGCGGACAATTTCGGTCGGCAACGCTCCGGTCTTCTTGCTGCGGGCCATCAGCTTCTTACTTTGGTCGGGTTCAAGGTAAACGACGTGCCGGACTTTTATTCGCATGGTGCACCATAATACACCGTAGGGCAGCTAGGCCAATAGTACTATTCTCGCAGACCGTGCTCCGGGCGACAATCCAAGCATGAAGCTCGCTATCCAAATCCTGCTTGCCCTTGTCGTGGTGGCTGGTACAGCTTGGGGCGGCCTCCAGTTGGTTGGTCACAAGAACGCCAAGAATAATGTTGCGCTAGCGGAAGCGTTGATTCGCCGGGACCGAGTCAGAACCCCGAATGAGAAATTGGAGTTTACCAGCCTGAAAGCGACGCCGAATGGCTCCGTCTGCATCGAGTTCACGAGTCAAGATGCCCGACCGGAGTCGATTCGTATCGAGCGGGCAGTGTTCGACACCGGCGGGATTTCGTATGTCGCCGCGGATGAGTATTGGGCGAAGTGCCGGCTGGTCAGCGAGGATTTCACTTACAAGACCCAATAGCGGAACCATCCGCATCCCCCCTCGCTTGAATTCACATCTCGCCCGTCGTATTGTCTCCCCGTGCCAGCCAAGCAGCCCGACCACAATTATAAAATCGGCGACCGCGTCGAAGTGACTTTGCACGATGGGCGAATAGTGGAGGCGGTGGTGAAAGCAGTGATTGACCGTACTGACGGGAAGCGATTGCAGGTCGATTACGGCAAGGACGAAACCGCGTTAGTACATCTCTGGCAGGTACACACGACGAAGTAACAACCACTGCGCCGGTTACGGCCCGCGCGCCGGTGAAGCAATTTTGGGATTTGTGGGAAAAGAAGTAAGATCAATTCTCCTACCTCTGCCAATCCAATATCCCGAGTTCAGAATGCCAAAATGCGTTGTCCGGTTACGGGACACCCTCGATATCCAACATAGCGTGGTTGTTTATGCGGAATCCCTATACGAGGCTGTGGTGCGTGGTTTGAATCAACTTGCGCAAGTAGGATGGGAATCCCACGCGGACGAAACAATCAAACAAGTCGAGGTGGAAATTTATCAGGAACCAACAAGGCATATTGTCGATGTTCCGAAATTATTGAAATGGATTAATCAGAATGCAATGAGTCCGAGGCAGCAAACGCTGAAAGAGAAATTGCGAACGTTGCTCGGGACGCGATAGTGTTTACTTGCGCTTACCCACCAATTTCTTCACCTTCTCTACCATAGAATTCCTATCCTCGATCTCGGCGCGAAGACGAGCAAATACATACTCGAACACATCTTTGATCTCGTCGGCGATCACCAAACAATCTTGGTCTGATTTGGCATGCATTCCCTCGCTCAACAAGCCATAGATAGCAGCCAACGGATTGGCTCCGTCAGGCTTCATGTAGGTTGGAATCGCTTCTGACGCGAGCCGAAGCCGCTCGTCGTAACTAATCTTGTTATCCTTTGCGGCTCTTATCTTTGCGACAACTGCGGCCTCGGTGCCGTAGCTTTCGGCTTGCGCGGCCACAACTTCGATGAGTTCGTTTGTTTTGTTCTCAACGACTCGGCGCATGTAAGCGAGAGCACCAATGCCGAAGTTATGGTTCCGGCAGACCAACGCATTTTTGTACAACTCCGCGTCGTCTCCGAGTCGCTTACTGACATCAGTCGGAATATTTATTGATTGCGGAGGGAATTGCCCGATCTTCTGAATGCCCGTTTCCGCTGTGCCGACAGCAATCCGCCGCAAAAAGATCGCAACGCCCTGCTCCTGACATAGTTGGCAAACATAGGAAACATAGAAACCACCGAGGCCTACCAACTGGTAAAGATTGCCCCGGGTTTTTACAACCCATGTAGTTTCCTTCTCGCACGTGTCGCAATGGAGGGAGACATTATCAGGTGGAAAGAAGTTCTCGATGTCACACTGAGCATAGAGCGGCCACTCTTCGATGAACGACTCACGTGTCGCCGGGTTTTTCACGCGCATCTCCTAAAATCTGATTAGAGACCGTCTGACCTTGGTTAATTGTACCAAGAGGAGACTACTGTCACCTGTGTTATAAGTTTCAAATGCCCAAGATCATCGAGCAATGGCTGCTCTTCAACTACGTCGAAGGTCAGTTCACGCCACTATCGAAGCCGTTCAAAACGAAATCGGCAGCGGAGAAGGCGCGAGAGAAATACCCGGAGCGGGAGCGGCGGGGAGTTGCGGTTGGTGTGATTCGGATAAAGCGATAAATGCAAGTCAACTTAATTGGGTTAATGTAAAATCCGTGACCGTCCCGCTCGCCCCGCTCGCGTTTGCCGTCGTTATCGTTTCCACGGGCATTTTGACATCGGTTTCGATGTGCGGCGGCTGCACTCCGTCGTGATGGCGCTCAACCAGAACGGCCTCTGTTGTAAGTGCGGCGAGCACGACCAAGGCTGGAATTTTCTTTTCCATAAATCACATTCTACTACAAGTGCAGTGGAGGCGACTGGGCGACTTACTTCTTGCTCGGCCTGTAGTCGTCCGCGCGGTTCTTTGTGAAATCCTTTTATCGAATTCTTGTAACCTGAAGTGGGTCGAGACGAATTTCAAATTCACCTTCGAATAAGCATTCGTTGGACGTAACCCGAGTCAACTTGACTAACGCCACTAGGCCTTCAATCTTGCCAAGGTCATGGTGGGACGCGGCCCAATAGACCCGTCGAGCCAAGGTTTGACAAAACATATCGGGCGCAAACAACCGCCCTGTTGAGTTCTTTAGAACCAACGCTAATTTAAACGCTCGATTCACCTTGAAATACACTTCGCCCTTGCTTTGTTCTAACCACTGACCCGTAGTTCGAGCGATTTCTTTTCCGTTCTGCTTGTAAATGATTGTTCCCTCGACTAGAACGTCTTTCGGTGTCAGTCCAACTGTCGAGTCATTTGTAAACCCGACCACCACTGCTACTAGATGTCCTTGGTACGGCACAATATTGGATGGGAACGGGCTTAATCTTCCGTTCGGGTATTCCTCAATAGGAAGCGTCTCGCAACCCGCATAATCAATATTATGTCTGGGCCTAGGCTCTGGCTCGGAAAGTGAATTGGGCTGTGCGGGAAGCACGACAGTTCCGATTGATATCCGGGAGTTGTCGAGATAGTTTCCCTGTCCGCCTTGGGCAGGGGAATCGGCAATCTTTGCGCCCTGAGCCGTGTGGCCTATGCCGGAGTCATCAGGATTCGACACCAGTTTCTTAATGGCCTTCAACGCCTCATTCCCGATGCCGCTAAAAATCCATTCGAACATCATGGCCTATGATAGCAAAATTTCTGTGCTAGATAGTTTCGACCGGGTGCACTGGGCGACCGCCGACCGGCTCTTTTTCAAATTTAGGGATCGTTTAATCTTGGGGTGTATTACAGCGTGGTATGTGTGAGGAAAAGGCGGTGGGGGTGGAGACTGCCCCCTGCCAGTGCCGGGGGTATGGACGTTTTGGTTTTGTCCGATAGCCACGGAGCCACACCTCTTTTAATTCCCACAGGACGACCCTATGGGGCGGGCACGCATACGGCATAAGCCGGGGGCCTAAGAATTCTTTTCTCTCAAAAGAATTCAGACAGCGAAATAACCGCATAAACACAGGGGATTTAGTAGTTCACAAAATCCGGGTATCTCCCCGTTCAGGCAGACGAGACAGATAGATCATTTGTTTGCATTCCTTGCAAACCTTACAAGTGCAATTCCGTTGCCAGATATTTTCCGCACCTGTACCAAATAACTATTGACATAACCCAACGATAGGTTATACTCATACTGTAAGACGGGAGTACAAATCGCGTCAACGGTTTGCACTCCCTAACAAATCAGGCGAAACGAGGTCGCCTAATATGCTAAACCGAATCTTATCAGTTTTCTCTCAACCTAAAATCACGCCGATAGTTTTGAAACGTCCATCGAGAATCCCTGTTGTCACTCTCCGCGAATCTGCCACGCGCACGGAACGCGCCGCGATGGTCTTCGGGAGGATGGCATAACATGACCAAAAAACACTTTATCAGGTTGGCCGAATACATTCGGGATGCTGCGAAATATTCCGATGCGCCATTCTCCGATGCGCAAATCAACCATCTTGCAGACTTCTGTCACGAGTCGAACCCGCAATTTAACCGGGAGCGTTGGATTGGGTACATAAAGGGAGAGAACGGGAAAAACGGTGGAAAACCACTTGCGCCAAGAAAGACGGTGCAATCGTGAACCGTGCCGATAAACTCCTCGTCTCCGTTTACGCTTTGCACGGCGATACTTGTCCGTTAGCGCCCCACTGCGAAACGCTGGGCTGTGCTTCTCGTTTGAAGTCTACCGATTATGTTTTAGTCGCCCGGTTCGCCTACCTACAAGAGGCAATCGATTATTGCCAACAGGTCTCCTCGCGTGGAGTTAACACGCGACTAGTCTCCCGCATTGTCCCAACTGCCCCGTACGTTTCGAACTATCCCAAGACTGAGAGGGTATCGGCATGAGAATGACTAAAAAGAATCGCGAACTAGTTCGCGTGTATCTGCGCGAACGGAGCAAGGGCACGATGGCGCGTTGGGCATTGCGAAACGCGAAGACGCGCATTGAATGGGACAAGAAAAACGGGGACATTGTTTGTGAGCACGAGCGCCGACACGATGCGACACGCGGAGACGTTCGCTTGCGGATTGTCGCCGATGATTCCATCGACCTAGACAATCTTTTCGGCGATACGTTCAATCCAGAGGTTAACTCGGATATCCCAGCATCGCGGTTAGAGAGGGAACGACAAGCGGAGATAGACCGCGTTAACCGTGATGGAGTGTGGGGAGTTGTCGGTGAATTCTTCGACGGAGAAGAGTGGCAGCACGCGGATTCGTGCTTCGGTTTCATCGGTGACGACTGGAAAGATTCCGGGTATGACACGGACATCATGGCCAGCACGTTGGAGCAGGCAAAGAATACACGGGTGTGCCGTGCCTGCAAACGCCCGCTACGGCAACCTATAGCCCGATAAAGACTAGACGCGATACCGGGCACGTTCCACGCGAGTGTGCCCGATGATGCGCCTAGCATCGGAACAGGAGAGTTATAGATCAAAGCCAGACGGCACCTTGCCCCCTCGTGGCCGGGTGCCGTTTTCCTTTTCAGAGGCTATTAGAGCGATTGCGGGCGGACGGTAGCCTATTCATGCGCCCGAGTGGAAAGAATGCGCCTACGGGCAGGAAAACTGCGTCTTCCGGGTATCCTAGCGCGTGTTTGTGATGGTACCGAAGTACTAGACATAACCCAGCGTTAGGTTACAGGCATACCCGGCCACTGCCCCGCGTCGCACCCGTGTGTCCGCCCCGGTACCCCACACGTGTGCTTCCCGCGCTTAGTACGTCGCCCCGAGCGCTCCGTGTATGCACATCCCGGAGTTAGTACGTCGCTGGGAGAAATCCGTACAGATCATGCGACGCGGCCTCAAAATTGACCGTCGCCGAGTGATTGCGGGTTCAGAGTTTCGTTGTGGATGGAGATCGCGGGAGGGTTGCCGAGGTTCGCAAATCGTTGCGCGTTGCGTGCTCCGTTGCTATTACGTCGCCGAGGATGTTGCAAGCATTGCGGATTCGCGGGTGTGGCCGCACCCGTAGCACTTGCCGGTCTTTGGGCTGAAACGATGGGAAGGATACTTGCACTTGCGCATGGTTCGTGGTCGCCCGCCGAGTTCACCGTTTTTGCGTGCGGCTTCTTTCTTGGCTTGCGTGCGTGCTTGCCCCAAGGCTCTTGCGGCCTCGCTGCGCTGTTGTTGGGTTGACATGGAACTATTATAACAGAGCGTTGGGTTATGTCAAGGCTTTTTCTTGAGGGTTTCCACGTAGGCCGCAATCGCGCGACGAATGCTCTCTGAGACCGGAACACCGATCTCTTCCTGATATTCCCGTAGACGCTTGAGATCGCCGCTGTCCAGATAGACGGCGTATTTTTCACGATCTTTGGTCTTTGTGGAAGGGCGCTTCATGCCCAAATCCTACCACGTCTGTATGTATCTGACAATACGGGGGTTGTGAAATACTGGGTATCTACGTCTAGATATCTCTGGACATTTTCGTATTTTGTCTATAGAATTCTTACACAGTCGAGGAGACGAACGATGGAATACATGACGAAGGATGAGTTGAGCCGGGTGCTTCGTATCGCGAAGGAACAGAACGAGTTGCACTGGCAGATGATTTTGACGGGATTTTACTTCGGGTTGCGTGTGAGTGAAGTCACGGCGATCTTGGGTGAGGATGTTGAGGACAACCAGCTAACGGTCAAGCGATTGAAGAATTCCTTGAAGACCTTGCAGCGTATTCCGGTGACGAACGGTAGCCCGGAGTTTGAGTTGCGCCTCCATGCGCTTGCAAAAGTTGCGGGGCCTCGCGAACGCGTGTTTGCATTGAGCCGTCAGCGTTGCGACCAGTTTATGAAGCGCTACTGCCGTCTTGCCGGAATTCACCGCAGCAAGGCCCACTTCCATTCGTTGAAGCACTCCATTGCAATGGCGATCTGGAAGGAAACGCAGCAACCCGGCCAGATTAAGTCGTACTTGGGTCACAAGAGCATGTCCAGCACGATGCAATATCTGAATGAGTCTGACAGTTTGAAGGCGCAAGAAGTCGTAGCAACTTTAAACTATTAAGTTCTTGCCTTAGTGGTACCGACAGCTATACCATTTCCGCATTGTCCCTCGGAGTGACTTATGAAAACTCTTACGGCGTTGGTTTGCGTAGTCGCTTTTTGTTTCAGCGCGGCTGGTAAAGAACACCCAGTAGTCAAGATTCAGATACTCGATAGCCACGCTAGCACTAGGGAATATACGTACACGACTCCCGGAACAGCGGCTAAGTCGAACACTAGTTGCGACACATCGGGGAACGGGACCTACAACGGCACAACTTACGGAAATACGACCTACGGAAACACGAACGGAAATGCTCAGACGAACTGCACAACTACAACGACTCCCGGAAGGCCGGCTCAAACCCACACTAGGCAGATTCAGCAAGAACACATTCGCGCGGTTCTCCCGAATGGTAATGCCGTCACGTTGTGGTGCCAAGCGGGATTTCGAAAGTGCTACGAACTGCAACCCGGCACATACGAGGCGGAAATTACTGGCGGCAGCACATTGCTAGTTCACGTCACCGACCTGCAAGGTAAAGTTCAAAAAATTAAGTATCGGACTGTGGCTAGCAACTAAACATCGCGCTCATTTTGCTAGTACAGACCATTCGGCATTGGTAACGGTGCATATCAGTGCGTCATCCCATGATAGGCTTCGCGCTGTCCTAGCTAAGTAATGACTCGGTGAGGTAATATCGCCGCGTATGAAGAGGGTCCCGCATTATGACGACGAGGG
>Ga0247669_1000099_pt1 | contig 46620 bp, 45 predicted proteins | sample CNK10_metaG_FD_182734 | JGI IMG/M metagenome (GOLD analysis project Ga0247669, IMG submission 182734) | Soil microbial communities from Purdue University Martell Research Forest, Indiana, United States - CNK10 | ecosystem: Environmental > Terrestrial > Soil > Temperate forest > Bulk soil... | reverse complement strand
ATCTCTAACGACGCCGGCCGTGTCAAGAGTGTTTTCTCTTCTTTTTTACCAAACTCGAGCACAGTTCTCCTTCGGCGCACGAACTGCGTCTCTTTCGGTCGCTTCTGTTCATCTGGTGTCCACCCTAACTTGCCCGGCCCGTTTACGTTCATCAATTCAGTGTTGCCCACCAAACATCTCTTCGATCACCATCGACCATGATGAGTTATTCGAACTCCCTCTTCTTCAAGGGAGGCGGGTAGCCTAATCAACCGGCCGGTGACTTTTCGCACCATACGGCGTTTCTGGCATCCCCGCACAGGCTTCACTGCTTTGCTGCTGCTTCTGTCCACGACGACAGAACTCGTTGTACTCGATCTGATCCCGCAACATGATCCACAACCGGATCCCCAGCTTGCGAGCCACAGCCACACTCGCCTTCCCCAGACCCTTCTGCACTAATTTGCGGCGGTAAAAACGCTGCAACTCCGGATCCTTGCGTGCAGCATGCGCTCCCGCCTCACCCCAGAGAAAACGTAACAGCGGGTTACCTTGTTTACTTAACCCACCGAGCCGCTGCCGTCCTCCACTAGAATATTCCTTCGGAATCATCCCTACATAACTTGCCAGGGCCTTGCTGTCTGCGAATCGGGCGGGATCGCCCAGGAACACTTCGGTCGCCAACGCTGTGACCGGCCCCACTCCGGGATGGGTCATCAGCAGCCGTGCTCCGGGACGTTCGCAAGCTTGCTCCTCGACTCGTCGGTTCAGTTTCTCGATCTCCGCTTCGAACTTCTCGTACATCGCCTGCAACTCGCTCCGCCGATAGGCGGTATGGGGTGTCAACGGCAACGATGCGATCTTGCTTTGACCGTCGTGGCTCCATAGGGCGGTGCCTCGGCGGAGACCATTGGCCAGGGCAATCGACTGCAATGCATTTTGTATTCGCGTCCGTATGCGTACCCACTGATGACGGTGCCGCAACAAAGACCGCAGATCCTGCAACTCCTTCGAAGGCAGCCAGATCGCCGGAAAACGATTTTCCACCAGCAGTTTCAGAATCAAGTCCGCATCTCGCCGATCATGTTTCTGCTTCCGTGGCTCGGCTGCCCGAATCTCTGCCGGATGTCCGACCAGACATTCGATTCCCAGTTCTTCCATGAGATTTATGAACCACTGCATCGATCCTGTGGCTTCGATACCCACTCGCACCGGGCCTGGCAGCGAGCAATAAAACTCTCGCACGTTGTCGCCTTCGTGCTTGAGAGTCACTTCCACTACCTCTCCCGTTGTGGTGTCTAACATCGCCAACGTTTGCTGGCGAGCGTGCAAATCACATCCTATAATTCGCATCTCGGCCTCCTTCGGTCCGAGCTCTGTTAGGGTGAACACCGAACAGTTTACTCGGGCCGTCGCGAGGCCGGCGTCGTTATGGCATCAATCGGAGAAGTGGTCTCCACACTAGCGCCGCTTCTTCACGACGGGCGAAACTCTTCGACATATTCCGGCTCACCAAGCAATTCCAACTCAGCTCCGCTGCCCGTGAAAGAAACAACTCTTTGTTCTTGCCACATGGCCCGCAAGCGCAAAGCAAATGGGCCTTTGTGCCGCAGCGGCACTGGAATTTCATTGTCCAAAGTCTGATTTCCCAGCTGAATCTTGCCATCACTCAAATCCACCGGAAACTCCAAAAACGAACCTTCCACCGTCGCATTATTTATGCGAAGTATCGCTTCCTGAGTCCAGCCACTGCCAGCATCACGGCCTGGCACACCTTCACTGTGGTGTACATAAACCGATGAGAAATGGAGTTGCGCCTCACCCTGCGAGAACGAAACGCCAGCGAGGACTGAATCGTGAATTTCGATGGAGCGATTTGGCATGACAGCACTAACTGTGGGCGTATTGTTTCGCGACTGTCAACCGGGCACATGTCCGGTTTCGACTTATCAGGGACTTGCAGAAAAACCAAGCTAAACTGAGAAATCTCTTGGCGTTGTACTCGCGTCTAAGTAGTTGAGGCCCGTGTGAGAACACCTCGTATTCGTGGATGGCTTCTGATAGCTGCTTGCCTTGTGGTGGTTTCGGCAGGTGTGTATTGCACGATTCATCTAAGGTCACGAACTCCCGCCAGCCCTCAGGCCGTTGCCTCTGCTGAGGATGAAGTTTATGGAGCGTTGGTCCGTGACATGGTTAGACCAGCCGATGGGCAGCCCAACATGGGCCAACTCGTTTTTGACGATGCCGCACTAACTTACCTTTGGACGGGATCAGATACAAAATCCTGCCGAGACAGTGTTCGTAAGCGCCTGCTACTAGAGGGCAATAACACACCTCCGTTTAATTCCCTCCCTGACAAGGTCTATCGCATTGTTCACGGCGGCGATGATGGCTCTTTACGAGCCGATGCCATTCAGGATTTTCTTCAGAAGTCTTGCACCGTTGGTCGCCTCTCTCAGAGCTTCCACACTGATTTGCCGAAGACGTTCATTGCGGCCGGGAGCGTACACTTTAGCGACGACTTAATTGTGAATGACGGGTCGAAATCGTTTGAGCAGTTGTTTCCAGGAGCGAGTGGCATTATCTCGTTTTCGCGTGTTGGGTTTGATTCCACGCTGCGCGAAGCCATCGTCTCGGTTTCCTATGTTTGTGGTGGTTTGTGCGGCTCTGGCCACCGCTATGTTCTCAAAAAAATGAGTGGACAATGGGAAGTCGTGAGCAGGTTGGAGTTATGGGTGTCGTAACGTCTCGTTGCCTGCGAAATCGGTTAAGTCCTGGTTAACGCTTACCGTCCAAATGCCCTGGCCGATCTCACTTCTCCGGTTACGCGACTTCTCGGGACTTAGGCGAGATTCAAACGACTTTCGATTTGCGCTTCCCCAAGGCAATGGATGCGGTCACGCAGACAGCCACGACCAGCCACATTGCAACACCAAACAGGATGTAGCCCACATGCCCGGCAACATAATCGGGAATTGATGACGCCGCCGAACAAACTAGAATAAAAAATAGGAGCACAACCCAACGTGCCCGCTCGCTGTTTCCACTCTTTCCAAAATTGATGTTCTTGTCGACCCAAGCGCCGACCCAATACCAGAGCAGCGGTATGAACAACAGCGCAAGTAACGCTGAGACCCATTCCGGAAGCCCCGGTCGAAGGTGATCGAGGGGCCAAGACAGCAGCTCACCAGCGAGAAACGCTGGCATGTTTAGAATCGCAGCGAACTTAAACGGCCACGGCCAGTAATGAAATCGCAGCGTGGAGTCCCACCCACGGGTATTTCCCCAAAATGGGCGGCTCAGAACGGAGTTGCGAAGCCAAAGCCCCAAGCCGCCACAGATAGTGGCAAGAACAGTCTGTGAGACAGGCAGCACTTTGCGGAATTTTGTTCGCTGGGTCATACCTTCGTTGCCTGCGCTATTAGACACCAACACAACGGCGACTGGATAATCGTTCGCACAATTATGCGGGTCAGAGCCTGGTAAACGCCCTTACCGTAGAAGTGAAATCCTCAAAAAACCAGTTGTCCGGTTTCGCGACAAATCAGGAGTTACAATTATTTTTGCATCGGCGAGCCAGAATTGTCGACCGGCGGTAGCTGAATGGATCGCAGATTCGCCGCCACATGAAGCAATTGGCTCATAGGCGTTCCTATCAGGCCCATCCGCCGATGCTCGATTCCTAACAAGTAGTTGGCTATGGTTTGTTCAGTGGAATTTGTTACGAGTAGCGAGTGAATTTGCTCGATGTACATATCATATTCGTCGTCAACGATGTCGGCGACGCCAATGGGATCCCAATCGCCATTCAAGACAACCCGCATCTGATCTTGAATCATAAGCCAGATGCGACCGGCTTGCTCGACCCGCACAACATCTCTGCCTGATACTACGGCCACAAACTCGGAATTGGGTACTCGCAACGCGGGTTGAAGCAGATCAAATGGGACATCAGCAACGAATTTACGCTCACCGCGACCTAAGGTGACTCTCACTTGGCCGGGTTTGCCGGGACCCATTACAACTGCTTCGAGTCTTCTCTCAAACGCCATTGTGTGCCCTATTATAGGCGAAATAAGATCAGGCATTGGACACCAGCTCCTGGTAAACGCACTGCTTGTCCATGTGGATTCAAGTTTCCGGTAACGGCTTATCGGGCACTTGAACAGAGATGATTTTCGCTTCCTTGCAGGATAAGCTTTCGGCTATGCCTGTTTGGAAATTCCTTCTGCGTTTTCTGGCCATCTACGCAACGACATTCGTTTTGGTGTATTTGATTCCGGAGCAGATTCACCGCAGAGATTTTGACCGTGTTTTCTTCACTTGGTGGAAAAACCGTACGCCGGAGAACGAAGCTGCACTACGAGTGGAGCGGCGCAAGAACGAGATAATCCACCTCAGGGACTCTGCACTGATTGCTGCATTTGTTGTAGTCATCGTCGGTGGAATCTACAAGGTCGTTCGTCCTATAAGACGCGCTTAGTGGACCAACGGCGGCCTATTGCCCAGTTAAGCTAGATCCTGATCAACGCCGTTGGCCGGAAACTTGATCTCAATGTCCGGTAACGCGACTATACGTCCGCTGAGAAATCCTGGCCTTTGGTTCTATTGTGCGGCGTCTTAGTGGAACCCATAATTCCCTCATGCGCTCACAGTTGCGTTATTTTGTTTTCGGCATCATTCTTACAGTTTTCCTCGTAGGGACGGTGAATGGCCAAGAAGGACCGCCGCCCTGTAAATTGGGTTCACTGCCTCCGGACATTCAAAATAGTCTGAAGCGCGATTTTGGCTCCTGGAAAATTCAGGAACCAGCAAATCTAGGCGACTTCACTCGGAAGACTTGGGCAGGTAAAAAGCCGCCAGCATGTCCCGGAATCGCCGTGGGGCTATTCAACAGCTCGAAAACACCCTCCTATGCTCTTCTGCTTGTCCCCATTGGTCATCCGGATGCCGGGTACAGGTTTCTGGTTTACAACCGCAACACTGGAGAGTCATCGTATGAAGCGACTGTTGTGGAGCAGTCCGACGACCACGGAGCCTCTAATTACTTTATTCGGAGAGTCTCCCTCGGCAAGTTCTTCGGTGAAGAGTCCAAGAGAAAATTTCAGGTGCAGGCTACAGACGGCATTGTGATGACAGATTCTGCAGAACAGGAATACGAAGCAGACATCTACTTTTGGTCGAATGGCCGCTATCGGCAGGAGCCAGTAGACGATTAGATTTGAAAAACTCCACTTGGACGTATAACGCGGTTACTTCCATTTGAATTGACTTCTCCCTTTAGAGAACTTACCAAGACTTGGCGGCGATTTCCGTATCGAACGAAATTTGAATTATTCGTCGTGCAGGACAGCGTTCAGGAGAGACCTATTGATGTAAATCTGGCCGTCGTAATCGATGAGACCCAGCTGTCACTAAACCCTTCCCGAGGCTCGCTACTCTTTCGGTATCTGGTGTAGTGCTACTGTTCAATAGTGAACAGTTTGTATTTCCGGGCTGCCTTATACTCCCGCCGCAAACGGCAAGAACGAACGATATCGTCGCAACGTGTGCCTGTGTCTTCCCATGGAAGTCCTTTCGCCGTCGAGACCACCTGGCACGCAGCATGCCGTGCTTACCGAGGAATCAATGGATCCGCGCAACCTAACAAACTGGCCGCCAGCCAAACCAGTGACACCGAACCAGGTAGACGAGATGACGCAGCTGGTCCGAGACATGCGGGAATTGTTGCAGCGCTATGCGCCGCTTTGGTATACGGAAGCGATCGACCAGCGAGTGGGTCATCTGCTCGGGGACTTCAGCAATCCGCCCAGATCTCCACGAGTGGTTGTCGAAAAAGAAGGCGCGTAGAGTACCCGTAAACTACACAGCGTTACAGCGCCTCGCCTGACGCTAGCTAAAAAAATGGCCGCCCGGTCCAAGGCGGCCACTTCGATTCTTTTTTTTTGTTGCTTGCTTCTTGTTCCACCGGGCATTCGCGCTCCAAAACTTTCCCTTCTCGCAATTATTACCGCGCACTCGCTATTTCTTTTCGAAGACCATCACAATCGGAGCGTCGGCTCCCCGCACCGACTCCACCGTCATGGTCTTACCGTCTGCAGAGATTGTTCGCGTTTCCTTGCGTACCGTCTTGGGCATTGGCTCGAGTTCGGTCTCTTCGGGCTTTCTCATTGTCTGAAGAGAGCACTAAAACTACAAATTCGCCGCATCAAACGGCTTCGGAAACAACATCTTCATCGCTACCACTTCCGTCTTTCCTTTCAGGTTGGCAAGGATCACCGGCACGTCGCCGCAAAATTCCCAAATGAGTTGCCGGCACGCACCGCAAGGCGGCGTGAGCGAATCCGTATCCGTCACCACGGCAATCGCGTCAAATCCGCGCTCACCTTCGCTGATCGCTTTGAAAATCGCCACGCGCTCCGCGCAAACGGTCAGACCGTACGTCGCGTTCTCCACGTTGCAGCCGCCGAAAATTCGGCCCGACGTCGCGCGCAGCGCCGCCCCCACGCGGAAATTCGAGTACGCCGCATGGGCGTTCTCCCGCGACTGTTTCGCCGCCGCAATCAATGCATCATATTCGCTCAAGCAATCGCCTCCGCAATCTTCGGAATCACTGCTTTCAGCAGTGCGACGAATTCGTTCTTTACGCGCGCGCCGGTCTCGAATACTTCTTCCGCAGTCAGCGATTCGCCAGTCACACCGGCTGCCATGTTCGTCACACACGAAATTCCCAGTACGCGAATTCCCGCATGCCGCGCCGCCAGGACTTCCGGCACCGTGGACATTCCCACCAGGTCCGCGCCCAGTGTCCGGAAAGAGTGAATTTCAGCAGGCGTTTCATAGTTCGGGCCGGAAAGAGCGAGGTAAACACCTTCGTGCAGGTTCATTTTCAATTTTTTACCGGCGTCCGCAACAAAGTTGCGGAACTCCGAATCGTACGCTCGCGTCATATCCGGAAAACGCACGCCGAACCGGTTGTCATTCGGCCCAACCAAGGGATTCACACCCTGCAAATTAATATGGTCACGAATCGCGACGAGCGCACCCGCGGAATAATTCAAATTAATCCCGCCTGCCGCGTTCGTCAAAATCACAGCCTTCACGCCCATCCGAGCAAACACGCGAATCGGAAACACCACCTGCTGCGGCGAATATCCTTCATAAAGGTGTACGCGTCCCTGCATCCCCGCAACTTCCACGCCATCCACTTTCCCAAGCACCAGCTTCCCGGCATGCCCAATCGCCGTCGACTGCGGAAAATGCGGAATCTTCGAGTACTGAATTTTCTTCGCCCCGGAAAATTCATCGGCAAACGCACCAAGCCCCGAACCGAGCACCAGCGCAATCTTCGGCCGCAACTTCGTCTGTTTGTAGATAAACCTCGCCGCGGTTTCCGCGCGTTCAAATTCACCGGAAGATCTTCTCGCAGAGTTTTTCTGCGCATTCACGACAAAATTCCTACGATCGCCGCCGACAAAAGATTCGCCATCGTGCCCGCCAGCATTGCCCGGATACCAAATTTTGCAAGATCGCTTCGCCGCTCCGGCGCCAGCGCGCCGATTCCGCCGATTTGAATTCCGATAGAGCTGAAATTCGCAAAACCGCACAGCGCAAACGTGGCAATCGCGAACGTCCGCGGATCGAGCGCAGCCTTCATCGTGCCGAGTTTCCCAAACGCAATAAATTCATTGAGAACCATCCGCGTGCCCAGCAAATCGCCGATTTTCGAGGCATCGCTCCACGGCACGCCGATAAGCCAGGCAATCGGCGCGAAGACCCAACCGAAAATCGTCTGCAAACTTTCGGGAAACCAGCCCATGTGCGGAAGGCCGTGAATGCCGCCCATGATCGCGTTCAGCAACGCCAGCAGCGCGATAAACGTAATCAGCATCGCCCCGACATTTAAAGCCAGATGCAAACCGTCGCTTGTGCCGCGCGCAATTGCGCCAAGAACATTGGATTCCTTTTCCATCTCCGGCATTTCCACTCGGCCCGCGGTCAGCGGCACTTCCGTTTCCGGCACCAGCATCTTCGCCATCAGCAGCGTGCCCGGTGCGGTCATGATTACCGCTGTCAGCAGATTTTTTGGATCCGCGCCGCCAACCTGAATGTAGCCGGCCATCATTCCGCCGGAAATGTGCGCCATGCCGCTCGTCATCACCGTCATCAATTCCGATTTCGTCAGCTTCGGAATAAAAGGACGAATCGTCAGCGGCGCTTCCGTCTGGCCCATGAAGATGCTGGCCGCAACATTCAACGATTCTGCGCCGCTCGCTCCCATCACCCGCTGCATCAGCCAGGCCGCGCCGCGAATAATCAACTGCATCACGCCGATGTGATACAGCACGGCAAAAAACGCGGCAATAAAAATAATTGTGGGCAGAACCTGGAACGCAAACGAAAATCCGAGTCGCGAAAGTTCTTTCGGCAAGCCGAGATCGCCGAACACAAACGACGAACCGGCGTAGGAATAACTCAACAGTTTGTTTGCGCCGTTTCCGAGGAATCCGAAAACTTTTCCTCCAATGCTCGACTTCAGCACAAAAATTCCAAGCGCAAATTGCAGTCCAAAGCCCCAAAGAACCGTCTTCAGTTTGATTGCATTGCGGTCGGTGGAAAAAAGCCACGCGAGACCCAGGATCACGCCGATGCCGAGGATTCCCGTGAAACGTCCCATGCTGGCTCCTTCCGAAAAATCAAACGCAAATCAAACGGCTAAACCCCAACCAAACGCCGGATTAATTTCGTTTCTGCTGTTTTGGTTTCGCTGAAAGTAAACGCCGAGGCGATTCGTGCTTTCGCTTCTTCGAGTTTCGCCGCCGAATTGTAGTGGATCGTGACGAGCGGTTCGGCCTTTTCAACGCGGTCGCCAATCCGCCTGTGAAACTCCAGCCCAACGCCGTGATCTATTTTGTCTTCCTTCGTCTCGCGCCCGCCGCCCAGCATCGCCAGCGCAATTCCAAACTCCATGCAATTCGTCGCAGCCAAATATCCCGACGTTGCCGCCGTCACATCCAGCTTGTGGCTCGCCGCAGGCAGCACACCGTAATCGTCGATGACGCGCGGGTCGCCGCCCTGCAACGTAATTCCCTGCCGGAATTTTTCCAGCGCTTGTCCGCTGGCGATCATTGTTTCGGCGAGTCTTCGACCTTCGTCCAGCGATGGCGTCCGCTCACCCAGATAAAACATCCATGCGGATAGTTCCAGACTCAAATCGCACAAATCTTTTGGCCCGCGGCCTTTCAGAACTTCAATACTTTCGATCACTTCGCTCGAGTGGCCGGCAAGTTTTCCAAGCGGCTGATCCATGTCCGTAATCAGCGCAACCGCCTTTTTCCCCATGCGCTTCGCGGTATCCACCATCACTTCCGCCAACATCACCGAATCTTCTTCCCTCTGCATGAACGCGCCGGACCCGGTCTTCACATCCAGTACCAGCGCGTCAATTCCTTCGGCAAGTTTTTTGCTCATGATGGACGCGCAAATCAGGCCGATATTTTCGACGGTGGAAGTGGCATCGCGCAGCGCGTAGATTTTCTTGTCCGCCGGAGCAATTTCCGCGGTCTGGCCAATCAGGGCCATTCCACATTGTTTGAGAACGCGGCGAAATTCCTGGAGGGAAAGCGAAGTGTTAAATCCGGGAATGGATTCGAGTTTGTCGAGCGTGCCGCCGGTGTGGCCGAGTCCGCGCCCGCTGATCATCGGAACGTTGATCCCGCCAGCGGCGACGATGGGCGCTAGGATCAAAGAAGTTTTGTCGCCGACCCCGCCGGTAGAATGTTTGTCTACCTTTTTTCCGGGCAGATCGGAGAGATCAACAACTTCGCCGGAATAGAGCATCGCTTCGGTGAGCGAAGTGCGTTCCGCGTTGTTCAGCCCGCGAATCCAGGCGGCCATAAGCCAAGCGGACATTTGATAATCAGGAATTTCGCCGCGCGTGTAGCCGGAGATCAGAAAGTCAATTTCTTCTCTCGAGTGTTCCCCGGAGTCGCGTTTTTTTCGGATCAGGTCAACGGCGCGCATGCGTGCGTGAGCGTTGAGGAGCGTAACATCCGCTCGCACGAGCGTCAACGAGACGTCCGTCCACTCGAAGCATCGTCTGCGAAATAATGGAACGCCGATGCGAGGCTAGTTGGTGACTTTGCCGCGGAGGACGGTGATGGAGGCTTTAGGCAGAGTGAAGATTGTTTGGGGGTTGGCGTCGAGGGACTTGGCCGATGGGGGGAGACTGGGGTCGGGGTGGCTGTTGGGGCCGTCGTTGATCCAAACGTATTGATCGGTGCCGAAGCTGGTCCAGGAAACATTTCCAGAGAAGGAGGAGGAGTGTTTTTCGGTTGCGTTTTCGAAGGCGACGCGGACGGTGTGTACGTTGTTTTCGTCGCGGTTGACGAGCATTAGGGACCAGTTTCCGTCGGGGCGGTGGACGGCGTAGACGGTGACGAGGAGATTGCCTTCAGCGTCTTTGAGGTCGGTGGAGGCGGGAAACATTTGGTGAACGCCGGAGTGATGTAAAACCCATTCGAGATTGATCATGTGGGCGGCGTAATAGGGCGATGTATAACCTTTGACTTCGTAGTTTTCGTTGGAGACGAAATTGGACCACGACGACCAGCCGAGGCAAGTGTTGTTGACGGTTTGCGGCTGAATGGGCGAATGATAAAACGCGGCGCCGCCCCCTTCAAAGAATGAGCCGACATTGTCGGCGAGCCAGAGCGCGGCGAAGATGGTGGTCATCGGTCCGGTGAGCTGCCAGGAGAGATGATTTTCAGTGACCATGAGTGGGACGTTTTGCGGAACGCCGTCGTCGCGCCAGACTTGCAGGATTCCTTTCATGAGTTGCGGTTCGCGGTAGAGATCTTTCCAGGTGATGGTGCACGGTTCGAAGGGATAGTGCTCGAAGGAGACGAAGGCGAGATCCGCGAGATGATTGCGGTCTTTTAGATAGGCGACGAAGCGGCCCATCCAGGAAACGCGGCCTTTTGCGTCAGGCCAGAGTGTGATGTCTTTGTTGACGCCTTCGAAGATAGGGCCGCCGAGTTTTAGCTTTGGATCGACTTTGTGGATGGCGTCGGCCCACTGGATGTAAAGGGCGGCGTAATCTTCGGGCATGGCGTGTTTTCCGTCGGGCTCTTCGCCCATTTCGATGTAGCTGATCGGGTAGCCACGCTTTTCGATGTAAGCGATCTGCGCGGCGGCATCGTCGGGCGTGCCGTAGAGCATGGTGACGGGAATCATGGCGGGGAGATTGTTAGTGAGGCCGCTGGTGAAGAAAAGATCGAAGCCAGTGTGCTGGTAGTCGCCGCCGTCGCGCGCGTCTTCGGCGGAATGCCAGGGATCGATGGAGGAAGCGGTGTAGGTGGTCGCGGGCTCGGGCGGCGTTTTTGCAGCGAGAACGAAATTCTTGCTCACGTCGATTGTGCCGAGTTCGATTTGTTGGATGGCGTAGCCGACGCAGTTGCGGGGATCGGTTGCGTCGTGTTCGTCGCACGTGTTGGAGGATTCGGACATTAATAGGCGGACGTAGCGCGCGGAGACCGGCGATGCGGCGAGCTTTAGAGTTGCGGTGCCGCCTTTTGCATGAGTGATTTTTCCTGAATCGAAAGTTTTCCATTCACCTTTGGGGCCGCCGTCGAAATCCAGCGCGCCGGTGCCGATCCAATATTCAACTTGAAATGAAACCGCGAAAGGCGAGGCCCATTGAATGCGCGCGGCGTTGATTGGTTTTTCGGCGCCGAAGTCGGCGATGACCCACTGCGGGTGGAGCGAATCGGATTCGCCGGTGAATTTGCTGGCGAGGTAGGGATTGCTTTTCCAGTAGAGGAGATTCGGGCCCTGGACGGGACGGTCGCCGCTGGTGGCGAAGCCGCGATGCGGGAGGGCGTAGGAAAGAATGTAGCGGATGGGAGATTTTAGATTGGTGCTGCCGGTGAAGTAGCCGTTTTGGTGAGCGGCGTCGCTCCAAGCGCCTTCGGGATTCCAGTGCCAAGCGGCCATGCGAAGTTCGGAATTGTTGCGATAGGTAATGGGGCCCCAGCCGGCGGAGAGAGATTCCTGAACGATGTGGGGAGTGTGAACGCGGTCGATATCGCGATGGGAAAGGACGTCGAGAGAGCTGCCGAGGGCGGAGTCAGGGTCGAAGGAATTGAGTTGGTGAGAGGGAGTGATGTCGACGTGGACGGTGGCGTCGGGGGCGGATTGCGCGAGGACAGGAACGGCGGCGAATGCGAAACAAAGGAATGAAAGAGCGAATCGTTTTGGGGACATGCGGCGGCCTCCGTGAACGAGCGGGAGTTTAGCATTATTCATTCGATTTAAATAAGGGCGATAGTGTTGGAAGGAAAAGCAGATTCCGACTTCAAAGACCGCCGTCGGAGTGACACATGTCAGTGTTGGGTGGATTAAGGAATGATCTGGGCGTGGATTACACCGTAAAAGCGGGGTCTAGTCGCCGCACTCCAAAATCAGTTTGTTGAGCCGATTGAGAGTTGCGCTGCTTGATTGGATTGAGATCGTAGGAGCGCGGCCAAGAGTGTCTACGCTACCGGGTGAGCCAGGCGTCGCGGTGCTGGTGGACGAATGCGTCGTCGTGGAGGTGGGGGTAGGCGGTGTAGACGCGAGAGATTTCTTCGGACTGGCCGGGGCTGAGGGCTTCGTCGGGGTTGAGACACCAAATGCCTTCGAGGAGGCCCTGGCGGCGGAGAACCTCGTGGAGGCCGGCGATGCAGCCGGAAAAATGATTGGGGGCATCGAAGAAGGCGGCGTTGGAATCGGTGACTTCGATGCTTTTGCGGAGAAGGGCTGGCGGAATGGCGGCGTTCGCGCGAACCGTCGCGTGACATTCATCGAGGAGTTCGACGGCTTTGCGAGTCCAGACGGACCAATGGCCGAGAAGGCCGCCGACGATGCGGCGTTCGACTTGCTTGCCATTGACGGAAAGAACGTAAGGAGTGAGCAGGTCCACTACGACGTTGTCGTCGTTGCCGGTGTAGAGCGGAATGTCGCGGCCAGATTCGGCGACGGCGCGGACGACGTCAAGACTTTGGTAGCGATTGAAGGGAGCGATTTTGATGGCGGCGACATTTTCGATTTCGGCGAACTCGCGCCAGAATTTGTAGGAGAGAGCGCAACCGCCGACCGCGGGTTGCAAGTAGAAGCCGACGATGGGAAGAATTTGTGCGACGGCGCGGCAATGGGCGAGGAGCGCTGCGTCGGTGGCGTGAGAAAGCGCGGCGAGGCTGAGCAGGCCGGCGTGGTAGCGAAGATCGGCGAGGAGCGTGGCTTCGCGAACAGCTTGGGGCGTATCACCACAGATTCCGCCGATGCGAATGAGCGGAACGGAACGGTCGCGATCGTAACGATCCATTTCTTCAGCGGCGAGTGCCAGGACGGGTTTGAAGAGGCCGATTTGCGGATCGCGAATGGCGAATTGCGTGGTGTGAACGCCGATGGCGAGGCCACCGGCGCCGGCGGCGATGTAGTAGCGAGCGAGTGCGCGCTGGCGGCGTTCGTCGAGATGGCGGTTTGCGTTGAGGGCGAGGGGATGAGCGGGGATGACGGTGCCTTGCCTGAGAAGCTGCAGAACTTTGGGATTAATTGGCGAGGGCATGCTCTAGGCTAACCCTTTCTTGCGGCTTACGTTGCAAAAAGCAGATTCCGACGGCGCAAAGCGCCCTCGGAATGACGACTATAAATTCAAAAAACGGCTAGCTATCAAAAACGGCCGGCGCGATTTTCGAAATGCGTTGGCTTGGCCAGCGTTTCGCCGCCGCGAATGGTCCAGTCTGCGATCCAATCGAGCATTTTCTCGAGCGAGACGCGCGGCGGACCGAAATGTTGACGCGACTTCTGCGAATTACTGAGAAGGGCGTCAGGCGCTTCGACGCCTTCGAATTGGACGGGCTTCTGAAAGCGAACGGCGAATTGTTCGGCCATTTCGCGGACACTCAGAAGTTCCGCGCCAGCAATGTTGATTACGAAAGGTGGCGAAGATGCGAAGGCGAGAGATTGCAAGCTCATAGCGTTGGCGTCACCTTGCCAGATGGCATTGAGATAGCCCATGGACAAGGAAACCGGGTTGCCGGAGAAAACGCGCTGCGCGATATCGACGAGGACGCCGTAACGAAGTTCGGTGGCGTAATTCAGGCGGATGATGGACACGGGGATCGAGAGAGTGCGGCTGAAGTGTTCGAACATGCGCTCACGGCCGAGGCAGCTCATGGCGTATTCGCCGACGGGATTGAGCGAATCAGTTTCGCACGAGCCGGCATTCGTCGCGGGAGAAAGGCCGTAGACATTTCCGGTGGAGAAGGCGGCGATGCGGCTTTTAGAGAATCGTTCACAGACGAGACCGGGAAGAAAACTGTTCATCGCCCAGGTAAGAGATTCCTGGCCGGTGGAGCCGAATTTCATTCCAGCCATGTAGATGATATTGGGCACGTCGGGAAGAGCGGAGAGAGCGTGGCGGTCAAGCAAGTCGCAGCGGATGGTTTCGACGTTCCAGGAGTTGAGCCGCTTTTCGAGCTGAGGAGAGGAAAAACGCGAGACGCCGATGACGCGGCGGGAGATTCCGGCGGCATCCGAAGCGCGACGGGCCATGCGGGCGAGAGTGGGGCCCATTTTTCCGCCGACGCCGAGAACGAGAATATCGCCTTGGAGTGCGGCGAGGGAGCGAATCGTCGGCTCATCCGGCTCGCTAAGAAGGAGGTCGAGGGCGGTGAAATCGCTGATGGAGTTTTCATCCTGTGAAATCATGTGACGAATTCCGAAGACAAAGGTTGATGCGTGATTGTACTTGAAGACAGTTAGAATTGGCGGCGACGATTTTGGTTCGAGGCGCAGTGGGTCGGTTTGCATTCCTACTTGTTGTGTCAGGAAGCAAGAAATTCAAACCGAGCCACTGCCGATTTGTGGAGAAAATCTTGGTATGGAAACGCGGACGATGACGAAGGCAGACATTCCGGGCGCCATGCGGCTGAAGGAACTGGCAGGCTGGAACCAGACGAGCGCGGACTGGATGAGATTTCTGGAAGGAGACGCGGAGGGATCTTTTGTCGTGGAGGTCGATGGAGCGATACGAGGAACGGCGGCGACGATTGTGTATGGCGGACGATTCGCGTGGGTGGGGATGGTGCTTGTGGATCCGGACCACCGCGGGCGCGGAATTGGAACTCGACTGCTGGAGCGGTGCATTGAGCATCTGGATTCGCTGCGGGTGCCGTGTATAAAGCTGGATGCGACGCCGCTGGGCAAACCGGTTTACGAAAAGCTGGGATTTGCTACGGAGTACGAATTGGAGCGGTGGACGCTGAAGAAAACGGATTCCGATTTGCCGGGCAGAACGAAGGCAGAAGATTGGGAAGCGATGCCGGCGCCGCTGTTTGAATTTGTTTTGAAAGCGGATGGCGAGGCATTTGGCGCGGATCGTAGTGGTGTTCTGCGGGCGGTGAATGTGGAGGAGCCACGGTTTACGGATGGAATTTGGAACGCGGGTGGGATGGAGGGGTATGCGTTCGGAAGGCACGGATCGTTTGCGGATCATTTAGGGCCTTGGATTGCGAAGGATGAGGAAACGGGAGCGCGGCTGCTGGATAGGTTTCTTGCGCAAACTGCTCGAGGAACGGTTGTGACGGATTGCAGGGCGGCAAATCCGCTTGCGAAAAAACTCTTGCGTGCGCGCGGGTTTGAGTTTGCGCGACCGCTGACGAGGATGTTTCGCGGACGGAATGATTGGCCTGGTCGGCCGGAGCTGGTTTGCTCAATATTGGGGCCGGAATTTGGATAGAATGCGATGAACTTTTTTTTCGGAACGAAAGGGTGAATGAGCACACTGCCGATACTGCGGTTGGGGACGGTGAAGGAAGTGGAGCGCTTTCAGGCGCATGTGCAGTCTTTGGGTTTGACGATTCCTTGCGACAGCGAATTGGTAGGCGGAAAAGAGTCGCCGCTGCGTGCTCCGCTGAAGCGCGGAGGGATCACGGTCGGAAATCGGATTGCAGTGCAGCCGATGGAAGGTTGGGACGGTACCGCGGATGGAAACCCGAGCGAGCACACGTTTGAAAGATGGAAGAAGTTTGGGCGGAGCGGCGCGAAACTGATTTGGGGAGGCGAGGCGGTTGCGGTGACGCATGCTGGGCGCGCGAATCCGAATCAGCTGGTGATCGGCGAGCACACGAAAAATGGATTGGCGGAATTACGAAAGACGCTGATCGAGGAGCATATTCGAACGACGGGTTCGGAGGAAGGCCTGCTGATTGGGTTGCAACTAACGCATTCGGGGCGGTATTGCCGGCCGAACCGGCACGACAAATCGGAGCCGCAGATTCTTTACCATCATCCGATTCTGGACCGAAAATTGGGGCTGCCTGCGGATTATCCGGTGCTGACGGACGGGGAAATTGAAGGAATCCTGGAGCAATTTCACGACGCGGCAAAAATCGCAGAAGAGTTGGGATTCGATTTTGTTGACATCAAGCATTGCCATGGATATCTGGGGCACGAATTTCTGAGTGCGCATACGCGAGAAGGAAAGTTCGGCGGGACTCTGGACAACCGCACGCGATTTTTGCGTGAGATCGTGCATACGGTCCGCATGAATGCACCTAAGCTGGCGATTGGCGTACGGCTTTCGGCGTTTGACACGGTAGGCTATCGCCCCGACCCGGCCCTGTCGGTCGGCGGTAAATTGGGACCGGGAATTCCGGAAGAACATGCGCACTTGATTCCTTATCGCTGGGGTTTTGGCGTAAACCCGAAGGACCCGACGCAGCTCGATTTGACGGAAACGATACAGTTTCTCGTGCTGCTGGGAGACCTGAGAATTTCGCTGGTGAATTTGACGGCGGGAAGCCCTTATTACAATCCGCATATTCAGCGGCCGGCGCTGTATCCGCCGTCGGACGGATATCAACCGGCGGAAGATCCATTGATCAGCGTGGCGCGACAGATGAATGCGACGCGCGAATTGAAGCAACGATTTCCGAATTTGATTGTGGTTGGAACTGCGTACACCTATTTGCAGGACTATTTGCCGCATGTGGCGCAAGCGGCGATCCGCGAGGGATGGGTGGACGTAGTCGGGATGGGGCGAATGATTTTGACTTACCCCGAACTGCTGCACGATGCGAGCAAAGGAAAAGTTTTGGAGCACAAGCGAGTTTGCAGAACGTTCAGCGATTGCACGACGGCGCCGCGAAAGGGATTGCCGTCGGGATGCTACCCGCTGGATCCGCTGTACAAAAATTCCGAGATGGCGGAGAAATTGAAGATAGCGAAGGCGAAATGATGCGGACCGAAGAAATTGTCCGGCGGAAGAAACCTGGGCGCAAAGTGGAAGGAATTGCGGCCGCGCTGCTGCCGTTTGAGGCGGACGGACGAGTGGCGGTGGAGGCGTTCCAGAATCATTTGCGGGCGACTCAGCGGGCTGGGCTGATGAACGCGGTAAACATGGATACGGGATACGTGAATTTCCTGAGCGAAGCTGAAAAGCTTGAAGTGCTGGGATGGACACGGGAGGCGCTCGGGAGTCAAGGTCAATTCGTAGCGGGAGCGTACATCGAAGGGCAGGACGGAGAGATTGTTTCCCTTTACCGCAAGCAGATGGACGCGATTGTGGCGCAGGGCGGGATACCTATTTTGTTTCAGACGAAGCGACTGCACGGGAAGACGGCGGCGGAGAAAGCGGCGATTTACGCGGGAGTGAGCAATGGTTATCCGCATGTGCTGGCTTTTGAGCTGGGGGAGATGTTTGCGCCGAATGGCGAGATTTTCGACGAAGAGACGGTGCGGCGATTGATGGAAATTCCGGAAATCAAGGGAATCAAACATTCTTCACTGGACCGGCTGACGGAGTTGCGGCGACTGGAGCTGCGAGATGCGCAACGGCCGGAGTTTCACATTTACACGGGAAACGATCTGGGCATCGACATGATTGAGTATGGCTCCGATTATTTGCTGGGCCTGGCGACGTTCGCGCCGGAGAAATTTGCGGAGCGGGACCGGCTGTGGGAGGCGGGAGATCACGAGTACTACGCGTTGTCGGACGCGCTGCAATACGTGGGAAACGTGGCGTTTCGCGATCCGGTGCCAGCGTACAAACATTCGGCCGCGGTGTTTTTGCATTTGACGGGGCGAATTCCGAGCAGCTCAACTCATCCGAAGAATGCTCAGAGGCCGGCGTGGGAAGCCGGGATTCTTGCCGATTGCGCACGAAGATTGGGGCTTACAGTGACTTCACAAAGCAGCGCTACGGTTCAATCATGAGAGGGAGCGAGCCGGGGAAAATCTTTTATGGTTGGTGGATTGTTGCGGCGGCCTTCCTGAATTTTTTCTTCGTCATAGGAATTATTTTCTACGGGTTTCCGGTTTTTTACGGGTCGTTCGCGGAAGCGCTCGGATTCACACGCGCGCAAGTCACGCAAGGTTTCTTTCTCGGTTTCTTAATCGTCGGATTGCCGTTCGGGCTCGTCGCCGGTGCGGTGATCGATAAGGTCGGTGCAAAGTGGGTGATTCTCACCGGCGCCGCGCTGGTCGGCACTTCCCTGCTGCTGATGGCGCGAATGACGAAGCTGTGGCAGTACGAAGCGCTATGCGTGCTGGAAGTGCTCGGTTATGTATTTGCGGGGCCGATCGGAACTCAGGTGTTGGTGTCACGATGGTTCCGCGCACGGCGCGGGCGCGCGATGGGAATTGCATACTTAGGACTGGGGTCCGGCGGTGTGGTTGCGCCGTTGCTGATCCACTACCTGATTCGGGCGTACGGATGGGCGCATGCACTGGAGATTGTGGCCATTGCGCTATTGGCGGTTTTGTTTCCTGTTGGAATCTTGGTGACACGGTCCACGCCAGAAGAAATGGGCCTTTTGCCGGACGGAGCGGCGAGCATTGCTGGCGACGGCGCGATGACGGATACGGCGTCGAGTGGAGTGGCGGAAGCGGTCCGGACGAGAAATTTCTGGCTGATATTGTTTGGGTCGACACTGGCAATCGGGGCCATTGGAGCGGTGATTCAACACTTCATTTTGTTTTTAAAGGACCAGGGGTATTCATCGGCGGTAGCGGCGCGATTTTCGACGGGGCTGCTAGTCGCGAGTCTGGCAGGAAGAATTCTGGTCGGGTACGCGGTCGATATTGTGAGCAAGAAAAATGCGATGGCGCTTTTTTACTTTTTGATTGGAGCGGCAGTGTTGCTGCTGGGAGCGGCGAAGTTGCCGGCAGCTGTCTGGACCTTTGCGGCGATTTTTGGATTCTCAATGGGCGCGGATTACATGCTCGTTTCGCTCGTGACGGCGGAGTGTTTTGGCACACGAGCGTTGGGAAAATTGCTGGCGCTGATCATTATGGGGTATTCGCTGGGACAGTGGGGATTTCCGTGGCTTGTTGGGAAAATATTCGATGCGAGACACAGCTATGATTTGGCCTGGAACGGTGTTGCAGTCGCCGGGATGATTGGCGGACTGGCAATTTACGCGATTCGGCCACGAATAGAGAAGGCTCGCGTTAGTTGAGCTGGCGCGCTGGTTGAGGCCGAAGAAAGATCTCCCCGCTCCGTGGCTCCGAGCGCAAACACCGCACAACAGAAAAAATGGGATAGCTGCGATCCGGTGGGCGCGCGACCAGGAACAAGCGATCTGGCCAAGACCAACGGGGCTAAAGCCCCTAACCTACACAAACCAAGGAGGGTGAGTCTAGCGGGGAGGGGCGTCGTCGGGGTCGAAGGAGGCGAGTTGTTCTTCCCACTGGAAGGTGGGCGATTGGAGGAGGCGGACACAACGGTTCCAGCGGAGGATGGAGTCGTCGTTGCCGGCGGGACGAATTTTTTCGGCTTCGCCGAAGCATTGGAGGGCGCGTTCGAAGAGCGGGAGAAGCGTGTGGGGCGATTGACCGGAGCAGAGCTGGGCTTTGGCGCGACGCTCATACAGGATGCCCGTGTAGTAGAAGCGCTCGTATAGGTCGGTGAGTTTCAAAAAGACTTCTTCGGCGTCGCGGTAGCGGTCGGAGACACCGCCCGTGAATTGATCGGTGATAGAAAGGCCGAGAAGACGGAGCGCGAGCTGCTGTTTCGGTTCGATGGCGAGAATGTCGCGGCAGATGGATTCTGACTCTTCAGGTTCGTTGAGGTAGCGGTAGAGTTCGACTTTGGCGAGGGCTTCGGCGATGCCGCCGTGGGAGATGGATTTCAATTTGTAGTCCATGAGAGCCTCCGAAGCAGTCTCGTTTCGACAGGGACTTTTACCAAAAGCAGGTTGAAAAGCAAGCAGAATTGGCGAGTGGGTCGAGGGAGGCAAGTTCAATTGAAGTTGCAGCGAAGAGGGCACGATATTCCGGCTGCTGCCCGGAATCTTCGATATCGTGCCCCATTGAGTGATCACGCCAAGCTCAACGGGGCTGAGGCCCTGAATCACCGGGAGCCGAGGAGTTTGCGGAAGAGCATGGTGACGGGGTCGTAGAATTCGTCGACGACGCGTTCTTTGAGGGGGATGATGGCGTTGTCGGTGATGTGGATTTCTTCAGGACAGACTTCTGTGCAGCATTTGGTGATATTGCAGTAGCCGATGCCGAGTTCGTTTTTCAGCAACGCGGTACGGGAGACACCGTCGAGGGGATGCATTTCGAGGCCGGCGACGCGAACGAAGAAGCGCGGCCCGCCGAAGGAATCGTGCTTGGCGTGGTCGCGGAGAACGTGGCAGACGTTCTGGCAGAGAAAACATTCGATACATTTACGAAATTCCTGAACGCGATCGACGTCGCGCTGGTCCATTTTCCATTCGACATTTTTTCTGGGCTGGAAGGCAGGGATTTTTTTGTTGACCTTGTAGTTCCAAGAGACGTCGGTGACGAGGTCTTTGATGACGGGAAAGGCTTTGAGCGGAGAAACAGTGATGGGTTCGTCGAGCGGAAGCGAGTCCATGCGTGTTTTACAGGTGAGGCGCGGCCGGCCGTTGACTTCGGCGGAGCACGAGCCACATTTGGCGGCTTTGCAATTCCAGCGGACGGCGAGATCGGGAGACTGATGGGCCTGGATGGAATGGAGCGCGTCGAGGACGACCATGCCGGGGGCGAGCGGAACCTTGTAGTCGACGGATTGGCCGCCGGATTTATCGCCGCGAAAGACGCGTAAGGTTGCGTCGGGCATTTGATCTCCTTAGTACAAAAAAACCGAAAAGCTAATCGCGAAACGTTGCCAAGCTCAACGGGGCTGAAGCCCCTAACCTACCCAAGTCAAATTCGCAGAGCGCCAAGAGTGGCTACGCTACTTCTTCTCTTCCAAAAGCTGCTTCAGGTCTGCGGGCATTTCGGGAACGGGGCGCTGGTGCAAGGTCATGGAGCCGCCTTCGTTCGCGATGACGTTGTTCTTCTTTTCCCACTCGGGATCGTAGTTGGGAAAATCGATGCGGCTGTGTGCGCCGCGGCTTTCGCGGCGGGCGAGCGCGCAGCGGGCGACGGCTTCGGAAATGAGAACCATGTTTTTCAAATCGCGGGTGAGATGCCAACCGGGATTGAACATGCGAGAGCCGTCGATGCGAAGTTTGGCGAGGCGCGGTTTTAACAGGTCAAGTTGTGAGAGGGCTTTTTTGAGGTCTTCTTCGTTGCGGAAAATTCCGACAAGATTGCCCATTGTTTCCTGCAAATCATGATGCAGAGGATAGGGAAATTCGCCGTCCGCGCGCTCGAAAGGAGCGAGCATTTCCCTTTCCGCTTGTTCGAGTTGGGCAGAATCGAGATTTGTTGCCGACGCGCGAGTGGCGAAATCGGCGGCGGCTTTTCCGGCGCGGCGGCCGAAGACGAGAAGATCGGAGAGCGAATTTCCGCCGAGGCGGTTCGAACCGTGGAGGCCCGCGGCGGCTTCGCCCGCTGCGAATAGGCCGGGAACGGTGGTTGCGGCGGTTTCGGCTTCGACGCGGATGCCGCCCATCATGTAATGACAGGTGGGGCCGACTTCCATGGGACCTTTGGTGATGTCCACGTCGGCGAGTTCCTTGAACTGGTGATACATGCTGGGAAGTTTTTTCTTCACGTACTCGGCGGGCTTGTGGGAGATATCGAGATAGGCGCCGCCGTGCTCGGTGCCGCGGCCTTCTTTGACTTCGGTGTAGATGGAGCGGGCGACGACGTCTCGCGTGGAAAGCTCCATTTTCTTGGGGTCGTACTTTTCCATAAAGCGCTCGCCAAGTTTGTTGCGAAGGATGCCGCCTTCGCCGCGAACGGCTTCGGTGACGAGAATTCCCTGCACGCCGGGCGGCCAAACCATGCCGGTGGGATGAAACTGGACGAATTCCATGTCCATGAGTTCGGCGCCGGCTTCGTAGGCAAGGGCCATGCCGTCAGCGGTGTATTCCCAGGAGTTTGAGGTGACACGCCAGGCTTTGCCGATGCCGCCGGTGGCGATGACGATGGATTTTGCCTTGAAGGCGACGAAGCGGCCCTGTTCGCGCCAGTAGCCGAAGGCACCGGCGACACGATCGGCGTCTTTGAGGAGGCGCGTGATGGTGCACTCCATGAAGACATCAATGCCGAGTTCGACGCCGCGGTCTTGCAAGGTGCGAATCAGTTCGAGGCCGGTGCGATCGCCGACGTGGCAAAGGCGTTTGAAGGTATGGCCGCCGAAGGCGCGCTGGAGAATGTCGCCGGTGGGAGTGCGGTCGAAGAGCGCGCCCCATTGTTCGAGCTCGCGAACGCGGTCGGGAGCTTCCTGGGCGTGGAGCTGGGCCATGCGCCAATTGTTAAGGAATTTGCCACCGCGCATGGTGTCGCAGAAATGGGTGCGCCAGTCGTCGGCTTTGTCGACGTTAGCCATGGCGGCGGCGATGCCGCCTTCTGCCATCACGGTGTGCGCTTTGCCGAGGAGCGATTTGCAGACGAGGGCGACGCGCGCGCCCTGCGCGATGGCTTCCAGTGCGGCGCGAAGTCCGGCGCCGCCTGCGCCGATGATCAAAACATCATGTTCATGGGTTTCGTAGGAAAGGGTCACAGGATTCGGATGTCCTTGAAAGCGCCGGAGGCGAGCATCCGGATGTAAAAATCGGTGACGCCGACGGAGACGAGGCTAGACCAGGCGAAGATCATGTGTCGTTCGTTGAGGAGGCTAAGAAAGCTCCAAGCAGAGTGGCGCGGAACGCCGAACGTGGCGCAGGAGAAGCAGTCGAGCTTTCCGCCGACGATGTGACGGAGCGAGTGGCAAGAAAAGGTATAGAGGGTGAGGAGGCAGACATTGACGAGCATGATTATTGTGCCGAGGCCGACGTGGAAAGCGCCATTAAGATTAAAAGCTTTGACGACGTCGTACCAGAGGAAGCAGAGAAAAAGGATGGCGAGATAAAGAAAGTAGCGATGGACGTTCTGCAGGATGAAGGGAAACGAGGTTTCTCCTCGATAGTTTTTGCGAATAGAGGGTTCGCCGACCGCGCAGGCCGGCGGATCGAGAAAAAAGGCGCGGTAGTAGGCTTTGCGATAGTAATAGCAGGTGGTGCGGAAGCCGAGAGGAGCGCCGAGAATGAGGACGGCGGGAGAGAACCTCCACCAACTGAAGGAAAGAAGCGGCGAATAAAACGGGGAGAGATACGGTCCCCATTCGTAGAACTTGCCTTCGAAGGCGCGGAGTGTGGCGTAAATACCGAAGCCGCCGAAAAGCACCGCGACAGGAAGAAGTTCGAGCCACCAAGCGTCGCGGCGCTGGGTCTGACCGAGCGAAGTGGTTCTGGATGGAACTGGAGAAGAGGCCATGAGTGTCCCTGAGTGACGGGGACAAGGTTAATCAGGAAAGTCTAATTTGCAAAAGGAAATTTTTGAGACGGAAAAGAACGCGCAGGATAGACGGGGCAGTTTAGACGGCGGTGTAATGACCGCGGTGATATACTTCCGCGGCTAATGGGGTAACAACGAGATAGCGGCGCTTAGAAAATACTGATGGAAACCTACGACCTTCTCGTAATCGGCTCCGGTCCTGCGGGACAGCGGGCCGCCATTCAATCGGCAAAATTCGGAAAACGCGTGGCCCTCATCGAAAAGATGGAAGTGGTGGGCGGCGTTGCGATTAATACGGGTACGATCCCGAGCAAAACGATGCGGGAAGCCGTGCTGCACCTGTCGGGTTTTTATTGGCAGAGCATTTATGGCGTAAATTACCGCGTGAAGGATCAGATCACGATGGCGGATCTGTCTTTCCGGGCGCAGCACGTGATCAAGACGGAGATTGACGTAACAAGGGCGCAGCTTTCGCGGAACGGGATTGAAGTGCTGAACGGAGTGGCGAGTTTCATAGATCCGAACAAAGTGAAGGTGACAAGTACGCGGGGGCAATCGGAGTACCAGGCGCAAGACATTGTGATTGCGACGGGGACGAAGCCGGCGATTTCGCCGCTCGTGCCCTTCAACAACAGGAACATTATTAACAGCGACCAAGTGCTGCAGATGCCGGAGATTCCGAAGACGCTGATTGTGGTGGGCGGCGGGGTAATCGGCGTGGAGTACACGTGCATGTTCGCGACGCTGGGTGTGCGCGTGGCGCTGATTGAGAAGAGGCCGCGGCTGCTGGAGTTTGCGGATGCGGAGATGGTGGAAGCGCTGTCGTATCACCTGCGCGACCGGCGCGTGACGATGCGGTTGAATGAAGAAGTGGAGAGCGTGGAGGAGTTGCCGGACAAGACGGTTGTTGCAAACTTGAAGAGCAAGAAAAAGGTGAACGGCGACGCGCTGCTGTATGCGGTTGGACGCCAGGGCAATGTAGACGACTTGAATTTGGCGGCGGCAGGTTTGGAAGCGGACTCGCGGGGGAGAATCAAGGTTGATGAGAATTACCGGACGTCGCAGCCGCACATTTTTGCGGTGGGTGACGTGATTGGATTTCCGAGCCTGGGTTCGGTTTCGATGGAGCAAGGGCGAATCGCGGCGGCGAATGCGGCTGGGATCAAGATCCATTCGAACCCGGCGCATTATCCTTACGGGATTTATACGATTCCGGAAATTTCGTTTATCGGGCAGACGGAGGACCAACTGACGGATGCAGGTGTGCCGTACGAAGTTGGGATTGCGTATTTTCGTGAGATCGCGCGAGGACAGATTCGCGGCGACACGACTGGGCGGCTGAAATTGATTTTTAGTCCGGAAACGAAGCTGCTACTTGGAGTGCACATCATCGGAGAAGGCGCGTCGGAACTGCTGCACATCGGCCAAGCCGTGCTCGTGCTCAAGGGAACGATCGAATATTTCGTGGAGACGGTTTTTAACTATCCGACGCTGGCCGAGTGTTACAAGGCGGCGGCGTTTAACGGATTGAACAAGCTTTCGAACGTCTAGCGGCTAACAGATACGCTGGGCCGGAAATGGTAGGCGAGCGATGGGTAAGCTAGCCGGAGTCCATGTCGTACAACACATAGCGACCGGGTTGGTGGAAAACAACCAGGTACTGGGAGGGGTCCAGCCGTTTCCTGCTACAAGCGCGACGCATGACGCGCTGCTCTCGATGCCGGCGGACGACATTGCAGTGGCGATCGCAGAGCAGGTGAAAGCGGCTGCGAAGGGCCACAAGCTCGAAGCAGTCGGAATTGGATTTCCGGGAATTATTCGAAACGGAGTTGCAGAAGAATCGCCAAACCTGCAACAGGTAAAGGGCTTTCATTTAGCGAAGGCGGTAGAGGCGGCGCTTGCGCGCGATGGCATGAAAGTATCGGTAAGTCTGTTCAACGATGCGGACGCCACGGCGGCGGGAATTGCGGCGACGCGGGGCGTGCTGCACAGATTGAACCGGGTGTGGGCGATTGGAAACGGGGTCGGATACGGAAGATTTCCGTGGAGCGAAGGAGTTTGGGAGGGCGGACACTCGGTGGTGACGATTGATCCGAAAGAGAAGTTCTGCGGATGCGGCGGAACGGGGCACCTCGAAGGATTTCTGGGCTATCGCGCGATGAGGATGCGGTTCCTGGACATGGAACCAGAGGAAGTGTTTGCGAGCGCAAAGGCGGGCGACGCGCGCTGCGCGGAATTTGTGCTGCAGTGCCACCGGGCGCTGGCTGCTGCATCGGCAACTTCCATTCACATGGCGGGGCCGGGGCCGTTCTATTTGACGGGTCCGAACGCGGGATTTATTGACGTGGGATTGCTGGACCGGCTGGTGCACGACATGGTGAAGATGAGCCCGCTGCAAGGGAGCCGGTTCGAATTGATTCCCGAGAACGATGAGCTCGGCGTGATTGGCGCGGCCGTGAATGCCGAGCGCGCGACGCGCGGGCAATAGGCAGCAGGGCAGAACGTTTCCAAACTCAAAGTCTAGATTGCGAAATCATTAACGGTTGACTTGCGTCGGCAGCTGCGTTTCCTGCGAAGAGATGACGCGCCAGCCGCGCGGAGTGTTGATATATACGTGGAGAACACGAAACTGACGGTTGAACTGGCGGCCCTCGGACGTGCCGCGCTCGGTGCGAAGACTGAAGACGGAAGCGACGTCGCGAAAAATTTTGACTTGAATGTCCGAGGCGTGAACGAACTGGTAGGAGATGTTTGACGTCTGAATGAGACGAATCTGATGGGCCTTGTTGATGACTTCACCGTACCACGTGACACCGGAAAAATCGTCGCTGAAGACGGTGTTGAAGATAGTGGAATTGTTGAGTTGAATGGCGCGGGCAAAGCCCTGTTCGAGATTGGAGATGGCTTGACGGTCAGCCTCTTGATTGGGCTTAATCTCCTCTTCCTGGGCTGAAGCGGTAAAAGCGAGGCCGAGAAAAACGAGGGTGAGTAAGGTAACTTTTTTCATTACGGCGCTCCGACTGGATCCACGAAAGATTGCGAATTCGTATCTATTTATAATAGTGCAAAATAAAGCCACAACTTCGCGCGGCTTATATCAGAATAGCGGAAATGCTAACCCAGGCGGCGAAGAGCGACATCTGGTAGACTCGTGAGCCTGCGGTAGCGAGATTCCCTTTTCCATCCGAGAGAGAAAACCATGCAAAGCACAAGGCAAGAAGTATCGCGGCGAATTTTTTTGGCACAAACATCCTATTTGGGGGCGATGTATGCGGCGGCAAGCATGATTCCGCTCCGGGCGCTGGCGGCAAAGTTAGCGCAGGATCCGCGAATTTCGGCGGCGCCAGTTGTGGATAAGGGCTTTGCGTCGGTGCGGAAGATTGGAAACGGTCTGTACGCAACGATTTCGGATACATCGAAGGGCTTGCAGACGATGTGCAACGGCGGATTCCTCGTGGGCAATGATGGTGCGATAGCCATTGAAGGGTTTGTAAGCGCGGCTGGCGCGGCGTTCCAACTGGAGACGCTACGTTCCATTTCGCATGTGCCGATAAAGGGCGCGCTGGACACGCACTATCACTTCGATCACTCGATGGGAAATGCGGTGTACGGTGCGAACGGAATCGCGCTCGCGGCGCATCCGGCGACTGGCAAGAGAATTTACGACAGCTATGGACCATGGCAGTGGATGGACAAGGCTGCAGTTACGGCTCCGGTCGAAAAGCAACTGGCGGGAGCGAAATCGGAGCTGGCCAAAAAGCATTTGCAGGGCGATGTTGCGACACTTGGAAACCTCTACGATATGGTGAACGCATCGCAACTGGCGTTGCCGAATCATCCCATCGACCCCGCGAAGGGGCCGCACAAGGTGGATCTGGGCGGAGTGACGGCAGTGATCGAGCACTATCCTGGACATTCGGGAACGGACATGATCGTGCGCGTGCCGGATCAAAACGTCGTGTACACGGGAGATCTGCTATTCAACGGCTACTTCCCCATAGCGTTTGACGAGCAAGCCACGGTTTCGGGCTGGCGCGCGACGCTGAAGACGTTTGCATCATGGGACAAAGACACGTTGTTCGTTCCGGGCCACGGACAACTTTGCGGACAAGAAGCTATTGCGATGTTCCGGTCGACGTTTGACGACATCGAGGAGCAGGCGATGAAGCTGTTCAAGGCGGGAGTTCCCGTAGAAGAGGCTCAGCATCAATATGTGGTTCCCGAAAAATTCTCGAAGCTGGCCGTGTTCACTTGGGGATTTTCGATTGGGCCTACGATTCGAAAAATGTATGCGGATTGGGACAATAAAAAGTGAGCTGAAAGCTGGAAAATTCAAGCTTGAAAATCTAGAAGGGCCGGAGGAAGACTTCCGGCCCTTCGTGTTTGTGGTCAGAACTTAACGAGGATGGCGAGGTTGAGGCGGTTTTCGATTTTGCGTAAATCGGGGAACCAGGTGTTGGACGCAGAGCCGTCGCAGGTGGTAAACCCTTGCAGGCAGACAAAGGAACCGGGCGCACCGCTGTTACCGCCGGGAGGGGTGACGCCACCGGAACCGGAGAAGTACGCAACGTTCGCCGCGCGGTGATCGAATTCCCAGCGAAAGGTGATGTATTGGCTGGGCATCCAGTCGAACGTGGCGGAGGCATCCCAGGCCTTGTAAGGATCGCCGGGATTTGCGGTGAAGTATGGCGTGCCGCTCGCGGCGGTGGCGCCGTTGATAGGCGGAATCAAGACGAGATAGCGACCGGGGTTATTAATTTTTCCGCCACCGAGTGTAAGACCGTATTTGTCGTTGTCGAACCAAAGCCGGTTATAAATCATGTAGCCGAGAAAACTCTGTTTCGGACCTTTGGCGGAATTTCCGGTGCAACTGACGCCGCCGCCGTGTTCGCAGCCCATATCACCGGTTAGCGAAAAAGCGGCTTTGTCCAAGAAGTGTTCCTTGTTGTCGTAATACTTGATTTGGATGCTGTCGTCGGTGTGATATCGGATGCGGCCGGGCGTGTTGAGAGTGTCCGCACCAAGGACGTATTGATTGCCGAGGATCGAGAGCCAGCCGTTCGGGCGCCACAAGATTTGTGCTCCGATGCCGGGGCGATTGTTGAAGCGGCCGTAGGATTGCCAGCCGTTGACGAACCAGCCTTCAATTTTCAATTTTTCGGTTGGGTAAACCTGGACGCGAACGCCGTTGAAGAACCAAGGAGTGTTGGAAGAAACGTACGAGGGCTGATAGGCCCAATTGTCGAAATTGTAGTAGCTGAAGAGGCCGACGTACGACATGAAGATGCCGGCGTCGACGTTTACGCCGTGGAGGGCATTGAAGTGATAGCCGCCGTAGGCTTCGGAGATGTAGCGGTAGGCGTTGTCGAGATTCCATTGTCCGCGCGAGGGGCTGGCATCGTTGCGTGGCGTGGTTTGCGAATAGAGCCCGAACTGAGTCATGAGGCGAGCACGGACGTTGTCAAAGTGAAAATCGCCGCCCACCCCAAGCTGGGTCAGGTGGACCTCTCCCGCGCGAAAGACTTCGCTGGAGCCGCCAATGGTATCGTCCTTCGGATGAGCAAAATCGTAAATATAGCTGGCATCCACGCGGATTTCCGGCGTGAAAAATTTCGTGTCGAACGCAAGATCCTTCGTGCGAGCGTTGCCGTTGAGCCAAGTGAAGTCGGCGAACGCAAACGGTTCGGCCTTCGGCGGAGCCTGGGCGGAGGAGGGTCTGGTTGCAAGGGATGAGGCCGCGACATTACCGACCGCGGCATTCGCAGCGTTGGTGACTAATGTCGGTGTGGTGACTGGCTGCGCGCTGGATGATGGGGTCGCGGAAGCAAGTGTGGGAGCGGTTTCTGGCACTGAAGCGTTTTCGATGTTTCGCTTCCCTTCCAGCTCAGCGACGCGTTGTTCAAGTTGTTCGACGCGGTCGAGCAGCCAGCGTTCGCGCTCAGTCAATCCTGGAGGAGAGGGAGACTTAGCGGGAGTCGTGGTGTTGCTCGCCGAACCGGACTTTGGCGAATCGTCGGCAAGGAGAGGCGAAGGGAAAATGGCTGCAATCCCCAAAATTGCGATGAACACGATGCAAATTTTCGATGGCAAAAGGCGCATTGCTAGGCTCCTGGAATTTCGGGCAACGAACGTTAGATGTCGGGAAAGCAGCCGAAGACGCGAGGCTCAGGACAGAGCTCTGTTGCCAATCAACGGTAGCGAATCAACCGTAAGAAATTTATAAGTGGGGTGTCAGAAAGGAATAATCGCCGTAAGTGATTAAAAAGTCGGATTTTGCGGAGGCGACGCCGGATCGCGACGAGAAAGATCGAGTGCGACGACACGCATTTCTTCGTGGATCAAACCGTTGGTAGCAAGGACGACGGGGCCTCCTAGTTGATAGGGTGCGCCCTGAAAATCGGTGATTTTGCCACCCGCTTCTTCGACGAGGATAACGCCCGCGGCGACGTCCCAGCGTTTCAGGCCAAATTCCCAGAAGCCATCGAAGCGGCCAGCGGCGACGCTGGCGAGGTCGAGCGCGGCGGAGCCATCGCGGCGGACACCGTGGGAACGGAGCGTGAAATCGTAGTAGTAGTGAATGTTGGGGCTGGCCTTGCGTTTGTGCACGGGAAAGCCAGTGCAAAGAAGGCTCGTAGCAAGCGACGGAACTTTGGAAACGAAGATTTTCTTTCCGTTCAAAGTGGCGCCTTCGCCGCGGGCAGCAGCAAAGAGTTCTTCGTAGATTGGGTTGTAAACGACACCAGCGATGACTTTGTCGCGGTGAGCGAGTGCGATAGAGACGCTGAAGCAGGGATAGCCATGGGCGAAATTTGTGGTGCCGTCGAGCGGGTCCACGTGCCAGCGATATTCGGCGTCGTGATCACTGCCGAGACCTTCTTCGGCGGCGATGGCGTGGGTGGGGAAATATTTCGAGAGGCGATCGACGATGGCCTGTTCGCTGAGTTTGTCGGCTTGGGTGACGAGGTCGACGTCGCCCTTGTATTTTATTTCCGGAGGGCAGGCGTACTCTTTGCGGAGAATTTTTCCGGCTTCGAGAGCGGTTTCGACGGCGACTTCGTAATAGGTTTTCAAAATGTTTGGCAGGAGCGGCTCCGGAGAAAAAGTTTGAATAATTAGTCTAGCACCCAGGAGGGCTAACGACAGGAAACCTGGGTTAACTCAACGGGGCTTAAAAGCCCCTCACCTACATAAAATCGGCCCGACCGGAACATTTCAGCAGGATGGTATAGTACGCAGCCGCTTTGAAAATGGGAGCGCGGGAGGAACAGGATGCTGGACCGGCGAGATTTTGTGAGGAAGTGCGGGGGGATGGGATTTGCGGGAACGCTGCTGCCGGGTGTTCTTTGGGCGCGAGCGCAGGCGGCGGGCGCGAAGAAAATTACGAAAGAGATGATTGAAAGCGCTGCAGCGATTGCGGACGTGCCAATTTCGGACGAGCACAAGGAGATGATGCTCGAAAACCTGAACGATCAGGCGAGCGGGTACGAAGAGATTTACAAGCTGCACATGCCGAATTCGGTGGCGCCCGCTTTGATTTTTGATCCGGTCACATCTTCGACGAAATTTGAAACGGACAAACGGCCGATGCGGATGTCCACGGCGAAACTGCCGGAAGAATATTTGCAGTTCGGGAAAGCGGGACTGCGGCTCAACTATGAAAATTTGGCGTATGCGAGTGTCAGGCAGCTGGCGGAGTTAATTCGCACGAAGAAAGTTTCGTCGGTGGCGTTGACGCAGATGTATTTGGCGCGATTGAAGAAATACGACCCGGTGTTGAAGTGCGTGGTGACTCTGACGGAAGAACGGGCGCTAGCGCAGGCAAAGAAAGCGGACGAAGAAATTGCAGCGGGAAAGTATCGTGGGCCGCTACACGGGATTCCTTGGGGCGCGAAGGACTTGCTGGCAACAAAGGGCTATAACACGACGTGGGGCGCCGGCGGTTTCGAAAACCAGATGATTGACGAGGATGCGACAGTCGTCCAACGGTTGGACAAAGCGGGTGCGGTGCTGGTGGCGAAATTGACGCTGGGTGCGTTGGCGCAGGGCGATGTGTGGTTTGGCGGGATCACACGCAATCCATGGAACACGAAACAGGGATCGAGCGGATCGTCGGCAGGGCCGGCTTCGGCAACAGCGGCGGGCTGCGTGGCGTTTAGCATTGGGTCGGAAACGCTGGGATCGATTTCGTCGCCATCGACGCGTTGCGGGTGCACAGGATTGCGGCCGACGTTTGGGCTGGTGCCGCGCACGGGTGCGATGGCGCTGTCCTGGAGCATGGACAAGCTGGGACCAATTTGCCGGACGGTGGAGGATTGTGCGCTGGTGCTCGAAGCGATTCATGGACGGGACGGCAAAGACAAGACGGTGCAGCCAGCGGCGTTCAATTGGGATGCGAATCTCGATTGGAAGAAAATGCGTGTGGGGTATGTGAAAGCGGCATTTGAGCCACCTGCGGAAAAGACGGAAGGAGCAAAGGAAGAGCCGGCGAAAACTCCGGAAGAAGAGAAGAAACGCGAGGAGCAGAAAAAGCGGCGGGAGGCGGCGCAGGCGCGGCAGAAGTATGATCGAAAATACCTGGATGCAACGCTGACCAAATTGCGGGGGATGGGGGTGACATTGGTGCCCGTCGAACTGCCGAAATTTCCGTATGACGCGATTACGGCGATGCTGACGGCGGAATCGGCGGCGGCGTTTGACGATTTGACGCGTTCGGGACGAGACAAACTGCTGACGGCGCAAAAAGACTACGACTGGCCAAACACGTTCCGTTCGGCACGATTTATTCCGGCAGTGGAGTACATTCAGGCGGCCCGGGCAAGAACGATGTTAATGGAAGCGATGGCGAAGATTTTTGAAAATATCGACGTGATTGTGACGCCGTCGAATGGGCCGCAACTGCCGTGCACGAATTTAACGGGACACCCTGCCGTGATTTTGCCGAACGGATTTCGCGGCGAGGATGCGCCAAAGCCTCCCTTGGACGATCCCGCGGACTTTACGAATGCGGGCGGGCCGGGAACGCCGACGAGTCTGACCTTTTTAGGACAATTGTACGGCGAGGCCAATTTGCTAGTGTTCGCGCGAGCTTATCAAGAGGCGACCGGATTTCATTTGCAACACCCGAGCTTGACGGTGGCGTGAGCGATGACGGAAGGCGAGGTTACTCGCGGCCAGTGTAGTAGTTCTTGCGGTGGCGGACTTTGTAGTCGCCGAGGACGCTGATGTCTATGTTGCGAAGCGAGTCAGCGGGGCCGCGCGGATTGGGGTAATAGGCAAGACGATACTGGGTGCGCAGCTCGCGATCGATTTGATCGAAAATGATGCCAAGTTCGGCGGGAGTGTCGGGAAAGAACATGGCGCCTCCGGTTGTCTCCGTAATGGTCTGTAGAGCGTGTTCACCGGCGGTATTACGCCCACCTTCATTTTTCATGGCGCGAATCAAAATGGTGTAAAGAAGTGTGTCTGAGCGTACCGCAGCTTTGCGCGCGGTCTCGAAATCAGCGTGACTGGTGGTTTCACCGCCATCGGTTACGAGAATGATGACGTGGCGACGCTCGCTCTTTTGTCCGGCGAGGCTACGGGAACCGAGAACGATGGCGTCGTAGATGGAGGTGCCTGCGCCGGGAGGAATCCTGCGAACGGCATCCTGGAGCGCGGGGATTTTGTCGGAGAAGTCGGCAACGCGCGTGACATTCTCGTCAAAGCCAAAGACAGCCAGGTGATCACCCGGGCGAATGACTTGCTGGATGAAGTGGGCGGCGGCGGCGCGTTCGGCGGGCATGCCGATTTGGGCGCTGAGGCTCGCATCGATCATCAGTGCAAGGTCGAGCGGTTGCTGCGTTTCGCGCTCGAAGATTTCAATTTTTTGTGGATTACCTTCTTCGATGATTTGAAAGGCTTCGACGGGCAGGTCTGCGGCGGGGCGATTGTTGTCATCGAGGACGCTGACGAGAACGTTTACGAGATTGACCTTCACTTTGATGGTGGTGCGGCCCTGAATCGGGTCGTCGGAAGGCACAACGGTGTTGTCCGGCTTGTTCGTTTTGCCAGCGGCAGTTTTATCTTTTTGCGCCCAAGGCGGACGATTGGGATTCTCTTGCGGAATGGCGTAAAAGGGCAAAACAACACTGAGCAGGCAGAAGCCGAGGGCGGCGCGCAGGGGTGTAGGCGTCATTGAAAATTAAGATGCAGGCTTTGCGGCAGGAGTGGCCGCGGGGACCGGCGGCAATTCACCATCGGCCCAGATCGCGCCGTCTGCGAAGAATTCTTTCTTCCAGATAGGGACGGTCTTTTTCAGTGTGTCGATGGCGTGGCGGCAGGCTTCGAATGCGGCCTTGCGGTGGGGCGCGCTGACGGCGATAAAGACGCTGGTTTCTCCGATTTCGAGGCGGCCGAGGCGATGGGCGATGGCGACGCTATCTATGGCGAAGAGCGTGTGCAGGGAGGCGGCGATTTCCTTCATTTTTTCGAGGGCCATGGATTCGTAGGATTCGTATTCGAGATAGAGTGTGGCGCGGCCGTGCGAGTGGTTGCGGACGCAACCGTCGAACGTGACGACTGCGCCGTCGTGAGACTGGCGGACGTGGCGAATTAGGCCGTCCGGAGCAACTGGATCGCGGCCGAGGAGGACGAGGTCGGCGTTCGAAGATGGAGTCGCGGACATCGCTAGCCGCCACTCACTGGCGGGAGGAAGGCCACTTCATCCCCAGATTCGAGAACGGTGGTCCAGGGAGCAAACTCCTGATTGCGGGAAGCGACGACGGAAGAACGGAAGGGAGCCAACTCCGGCTTTTGCGAAGCGCAACGTTCGAAGAGTTCGGCGATGGTTTCGCCGGGGCGGAACTCGACGGAGCGCTCGGGGCCGCCGGCGATTTCCTTCAATTTACCGAAAAAGAGGACGCGAGCTTGCATGTAGTGACCGCTTACTAATTCTACCGCGACCAGACACGAAATGGTGCCATAGACGCTTGACCGGCAAGGCGGCGTTTCGTAGCGTCGTAAGTATGAAAATTCTGGTGACGGGTTCGACCGGACTGGTTGGGAAGGCGCTGGTCGCGGCATTGGTGAAGGACGGACATTCGGTGTGCCGGTTGGTGCGGCCGGGGACGAATGCTAACGATGACGCGGGCGGATTTAACGTGGCGTGGAATCCAGCGACGGGAGAATTGGGTGGAGCCGCGGTGGGGGCGGATGCGGTAGTGAATTTGGCAGGGGCGTCGATCGCAGACGGAAGATGGACAGAAAAGCGAAAAACTGAGTTGCGGTCGAGTCGCGTAAACGTGACGGGGGCACTGATTGAAGCACTTGGAAAAATGAATGCGAAACCGACGGTGCTGATTTCGGCGTCGGCAATAGGATATTACGGAAACCGTGGGGATGAAGTTTTGAGCGAGGAGAGCGCGGCGGGGGAGGGTTTCCTTACAGAAATTGCGAAAGAGTGGGAAGCGGAGGCGTTGAAGGCAGAGGCTTGGCGGACACGAGTAGTCCTGGCGCGATTTGGAATTATTTTGGCGCGAGAGGGCGGTGCGCTGCCGAAAATGGTGAAGCCGTTTAAATTCGGATTGGGCGGACGGCTGGGAAGCGGCAAGCAGTGGATGTCGTGGGTTGCGCTGGAAGATGTCGTGGGGATTTGTAAATTGTGTCTGGAACGGACGCCGATTCAAGGCGCAGTGAATTTTGCGCCGGTGTCGGGCGCGTTGAATGTGGTTTCGCTGCAACCGGTAACGAACGCTGAGTTCACGAAAGAGTTGGCGAGGGCGCTGCATCGGCCGGCGATTTTGCCTGCGCCGGTTTCGGGATTGCGACTGGCACTCGGCCGGGAAATGGCAGACGCGCTGCTATTGGCCAGCCAGCGCGTCGTGCCGAAGAAGCTCGTTGCAGCAAACTATTCGTTTCAATTCCCTGCGTTAGGGCCTGCGTTGGCGCGGATCCTCGGAAACGCAAAGTGAAACATCTTATTTGAGGACGTTTAGAGTAACAGTCACGTGATAGACGTGGCCGTTGAGCGGATCAGTTGCGACGATGCTTTCGACGGTCTGGCCATCCTTCAGCACAGGATTCGATTCAGCGCGAAATTGGTGAATAACGGGAGCATTGTTCGCACCAGGAGCGTCACCGGCGATCGCGCTTCGCTCGACAGTCATCTGCAACTTGAAACGACCGTCGTCTTGAAGCAGCGCGGAGCAGTCGATGTTGGTGCCGATGTCGAGGTAGGTGAGCTTATCTTTGTCCGTGGCGAGGGGAACGCGCGCTCCATTCCGCACCTGGGAGTTCGGGCGGCCACGGCGTTCATCAGCGTTAACGGACAGTGTGTACGGCAGGCTTGATATCTTCTTTTCACCGTCAAATTCAGTGAAGACGACTTGGATCCTGAGCGACGTGACGGCCTGAGTGAGATCGTCTTTTTTGGGAGACGATTGGAGCTTCTGCGCATCTTGCGCAGTAAGTGAACTTGCAAACAGCAGAATGAGACCTAAGCAAAATACCGAGCGTAGCGATTTCATGTATGCCTCTCTTTCGAGCGGAATTTTCATTGTTACGGACCTTCGTAGCTACTTCGTGCCTCCCTCTGAATCCTGCTTCGTCAACGAGGGGATTTTCAGCTCGGCCAGCTCGAGTTTTGCAATTTCGAGCGGCTCGATTTGGAACTGCACGTCCTGCGGCTTGACGGCAGCGGTCTGAAATTCTGACGCACGTGTTTTACGAAGAAGTGCTTCATAACGGAGCAACGCAGTTCCTTCTTCTGGCGAGACAATCACCTCCGGCGGCGCTGGATTTGAACCGTGGCTTAGAGTCAATGCAGCTCGCGTGCGGTGCTGCGAAGGAGAGACGCTGCCCGAAGCTGGCAGGTTCACAATAGATGGAAAGTCCGGTTTTATTTTAGCGGCAGAATCGGGGGTAACGACTGGATTCGCTGCAGTGCGGATCGACGGTGCACGAAACTGAAGATAAACAGTGCCAACGATCATTAGAGCAATCACTGCGGCGCTGGCAGTTGCCGCAAATGAAAAAGCAAAGCGACGGGTTTGGGGTGGATCCGCAATTCCGACATGGATGCGGGGAATGAGAGTAGTGGGAACTTGAGAATTGGCGGACGCGCGGAGACCGGAATCGATTGCAGCGAAGAGGGATTGCTCTGCGGCAAAGGCGACGCGGCAGGGTTCGCAGGCGGCAAGATGTTCGCGCTGCGCCGGCGACAATTCACCGCCCGCTGCCGCGTGTGTCAGCGATTTGTTATAGGTTGAGCAAAACATCTAAGTTTCTCCGCAAGTTTCTTTCGGGCAAAAAATAGACGCGATTTGACAGTGCCGACGGGAATCGCGAGCAGCACTGCGACTTCGTCGAGCGAGTGGCCGTCCATCGCGGACAGCAAAAGCACGAGGCGCAATTTTTCCGGCAACTCTGCAATCGCGAGTTCGAGGTGCTGCTGAAATTCAGACGAGGCCTCGCATTCGGTCGGCCGGGTGCGTTCTTGCTCCCGGATCCACTGGGCTTCGCGTATGCCCCGGCGCTTGCCCGAACGCAAACGATCGAGGGCGAGGCGAAACGAGACTCTGACGAGCCAGGAGCGAAAACGGCTGCGTTCACGAAGTTCCTCGAAATTTCGAAACGCTTTCACGAGTGCTTCCTGCGCAATGTCTTCCGCGTCGGCATCGTTGCGAAGGACACTTCTCGCGACTCGAAATGCGAGCGAAGAGGAGTCGGCAAGGCGTTCTTCGAATTCGGCGCGGAGGGCGGAGCATTCCGCTTCGCGCGTCCACTCCACTTTCCTTAGCTTGCGCCCTAGCTTGGGGGCCGTGCTTCCCGGCTCGATCAGGATGGACTCCTGCATTCCTTGCCTTCTGCGGACAGGTTTTCTTCGCCACGAAGGGTTGTTTGTCCGCGGACCGTGTATAACTGCCAGACGCCATGGGTCGTGGCCGGGTTCAAGAGAATTCGTAGAAGTAATGAGCGAAGAGGAAGTTGAAGTAAAGCGAAAAGGGAGCCTGCGGGCGCCGAATTGAAACCGAGGCTTAGCGACATTGTCCCGAATTGGAACCTATGTGGCGCACTGGCAGTACACGTTGCACATGGCGAAGAAGCAGGCGGTGCGAGCCGAGGCCCCTCAAGTATAAGCAATAAATAGACTTACAGGGACCGCGCCCGGCACCGTAGCCCAATTGAAATTGGCGTCGAGACGCAAAAGACTACCGGCCAGCGAGCCAGCCGCCGCCGAAAAGCAAGCCAGGTCCCAGCGAAGCTAGAAAAATCGGCAGGTTCTCTCGCGTCTCGAGCTTGCGGGCGGCCACGAGCAACTCGTGGAGTGCCGCGCCGCAGGTCGAAGAGCCGAGGTTGCCGTGAATTTCAGCGACCGCCGGAAAACGGTCTAACGTGACACCCGTCTGTTTCGCGAGTAACGTGACCAAACGCGGGTTCGGCTGGTGTGTGGCGAAGCCGCTTGCATTTTGACGGGAAATGCCGCTGCGCCGCTCCAACTCCGATATGACTTGAGCCATCTTCGTAATTGCCGCGCGCGACAACGCCTCGCCATCGAATACGACGTTTAGTTCACCGTTCAGCGAGTCTTTGATCTCGATCGCTTTGGCAAATTGCGCGGCGCAGCCGAAGAAGAATTCGCCCAAACCGAAAGCGACGCCGTTCGTGGGCTGCAAAGCGTTTTGAACAAGGAAGGCGGTCGCGCCGTCGCCGAAAAGCCCGCCAAATTCTCCGCGCACGCGTTTGGAAGTGAGCGTCCGCGAATGGACATCCGAAGTGACGATAAGAATTCGCCGCGCTCGGCCGTTTGCGATGAACGACTGTGCCGTGGCAAGTGCGTGGAGTAAGCCCAGGCACGCGCCACCGATATCCAGCGCCCCGCAGGATTCAGGAAGGCGGAGGCTTGCGTGCAGCTCGGCGGCAAGCGACGGAAATGTATGATGTGTTTCGCTGGAGGCGAAAACCCAATCACATGCATCGGGTGCGATTTTGGCCGACTCGAAAGCGCCGATGGCGGCTTGCGCGCCGAGCGATACTTCGGTTTCGTCTGGTGCGGCGTGTGACACGCTGCGAATGCCCGCGCGGTCGCGAAGCTTCCCAAGCTCCATTCCAAATTGCCGATCGATTGTTTCGGATGGGATGGAGAGCGACCCAAACACCGCGGCAGACGACGCGATCGCTGTTGCGTCAAATTGGTTGGAGGGGCGAAAGGTGGTCATCGGTGGTCCGCAATCCATTTTGCGGAAGGGTACACCCAGCGGCAAGGCAAAGTTTAGAAGTCCTTCGTATGCGCGGACAGAGATTTATATACTTTTATTCCCGCATTCGTGGCGCTCCGCTGGCGTTTTCGCATGGCCGGAAGGCACAATTGAAGAGGGGGCTTGATGCTGCTGCGTGCAGCGATTTTATCGTTTTCGTTAGTTGTTGCGTTCCCAAGCGCTGCCACCGCGCAACGCGAGAGGGGCGAAGTGCGCGTGGAAGTGCACGATCCGCAGGGCGCAACCGTTGCAGGAGAAGGCGAACTCGTCAGCGAACTGAATGAAGTGCGGCGCGAGTTTAAGGTGGGTGCGGACGGAAAAAGCGTTGTGCAAGGATTGCCGTTTGGACGCTACCACGTCAGTTTCCGTGCGCAAGGCTTTGCCGAGTGGTCCGGCATGCTGGAGATCCGCTCGGAAGTGCCGCAAACGTTCGGTATCGCTCTTGGCGTCGCACCGGTCAATACGCAAATCCAAGTATCCGATTCCGCAACGCTGGTCGATCCTTCACGCGCCGGTGTTACATACGCGGTTGGCAAGAATGCAATTGAGGAACAAATTCCGGCGCAGCCCGGCCGTACGCTGACGGATCTGGTGAATGAACAGCCCGGATGGATTTACGAAGCGAACGGCGTGCTTCACCCGCGCGGTTCTGAATATGACGTGCAGTTCGTGTTCGACGGATTGCCGCTGACTCAAAATCGTTCGCCGGCTTTTGCGCCGTCACTCGATCCTGATGATGTGGAATCGATGCGTGTGCTCACGGCAAGTTACCCCGCGGAGTATGGCCGCAAACTCGGCGGCGTCGTGGAAGTGACTACGAACAAAAATCCGCCGGACGGTTTGCATGGCGAACTTGGCGTGGAAGGTGGAAGCTCCTCCGCGGCCGGCGCGTCAGGACGGGTTTCTTATGTGAGCGGTAAAGATCGTTTTTCGCTTGGCGGGCAAGGATTTCACACGGACCGCTATCTCGATCCGCCGGTTCTGCAAAACTTCACCAATCGCGCCAACTCAGACGGGTTTGCGGCGTCTTACGAACGGGACTTTTCGGAAAACGATCGCTTGCGCGTGAGCATTTCGCACAACACGGTTCGCTTCCTGGTTCCGAACGAATTGGTTCAGCAGAATGCTCTGCAACGCCAGGACATCGCGGACGTCGAAACGTCAGGGCAACTTTATTGGCAGCACATTGTTTCGCCCGACGTGGTAATGAGCACAGCCGCGAGCGTGCGCGACTCGCGAGCAACGCTGGCGTCCAATCCCAATTCAACTCCGGTGATCGTTTCGCAAGACCGCGGATACCGCGAGGGATATGCGCGCGCAGACCTTGCCGGGCATCACGGGCATCATGACTGGAAAGCCGGTATAGACGCGATGTTCAATCCGGTGCATGAAGCGTTGAGCTATTTCATCACCGACCCATCGCAGTTCGATCCAGCCACACTCGCGCAGTTCACCTTTCCACGGCACCAAGTTTGGGATCTCGAACAATCTCTTTATGTGCAAGAAGCGATGCATTATGGCAATTGGAACATCAGCGCCGGAGTAAGGTTGGATCACTACGACTTTAACGTGGCCGAGTGGGCGGCAAGTCCGCGGCTTGGAATTTCACGGTTCATCCCGGGTTGGAATTTATTGCTGCATACATCGTACGACCGCGTATTTCAGACGCCGGCGCTGGAGAATCTGCTGCTTGCGAGTTCTCCAGACCTAAGCGTCGTAAACCCAAATGTGCTGCGGCTACCCGTGCGGCCTGCACATGCGAATTACTACGAATTCGGCCTGACGAAAGGCATTGCGGGAAAGCTGCGAATCGAAGCGAACATTTTTCGGCGTGATTTTAGCGACTATCCGGACGACGACGTGCTTCTTGATACCGGCGTGGGCTTTCCGATTTCATTCAAGAAAGCACGCATCCTCGGTGAAGAACTGAGCGTTCAAGTTCCGCACTGGTGGAAATTCTCCGGTTTCGTGAGCTACTCGAATCAAGCCGGCTATGGAGAAGGACCAGTGACGGGGGGCCTGTTCCTGGGCGATGACGCGTCCAGCGCATTGACGGACACTTCGCGTTTTAGGGTGACGCAAGATCAAAGGAACACGCTGCGAGCTCGTGTGCGGATGCAGACGACAAAGCGGACCTGGATCGCGGTGAGCGGAGAATATGGAAGTGGTCTTCCGGTAGAAATCGACCCGACCAACGTAAACCTCCCTTTCCTGCTGGCGCAGTACGGCCCCGAAATCGTCGGAAAGGTTGATCTTGCCCGGGGACGAGTTGCGCCGAATTTTTCGTTAGGGGCCGCCGCTGGATGGGAAGTCTATCGAAAGGAACAACGGTCTGTCGCGCTGCAAATCCAGGGCGAGAATTTGGCGGACCGGGTCAATGTGCTGAATTTCGCCAGCTTGTTTTCGGGGACGGCTGTCGCGTCACCTCGGAGCGTTTCCGCACGCCTTCGTTTGTCGTTCTGATTTTAGGACTACCGGCGGCGCATCTTGCCCAGCAAGCGCAGTATTTCCATGTACAACCAGACCAGGGTAACCATCAAACCAAACGCGCCGTACCATTCCATATACTTCGGCGCCCCGGCTTGAGCAGCGCGTTCGATGAAATCGAAATCGATGATCAAATTGAGCGCCGCGATAATCACGACGAAGACGCTGATGCCGATACCGAGGGGTGTAGCACTGTTCAAGACAGAAATCTGCGAATGGAAGAAGACCGTCATTACCATGTTCACGAGGTAGACAATGGCGATACCGCCGGTCGCAACGATTACTCCGAGAACGAATCCGCGTGTCGCTTGAATGATCCGGAATTTGTAGGCCAGTAGCATCACGAACGCGACACCCAAGGTCAGACTAATCGCCTGCATCGCGATTCCCGGATAGCTTTTCTCGAACAGGGCCGAAATGCCGCCCAGCAACAGACCTTCGAGCAACGCGTAAATTGGCGAGGTCAGCGGCGACCAGTTCTTTTTGAAGATGGTTACGAGTGCCATGGCGAACCCGCCGACTGCACCTCCGATTGTCCACGGAAGCGCGGATTCAGGCTCCGGCGAATGGCTTAAACCCCAAGTCCAGGCAGCGCCAACGACAACGCACAAGAGCAACATGCCGGCTTTGTTTACCGTGCCCTGAATGGTCATCGTTTGACCAGTGGCGAGTTCTCCGGTGAACGCGCTTTCTTTCAGAATCGGATTGTTTGAACGCAACAGATTGGACATGGAATCTACCTTTGGCGAAATAGAAAAGTTGGTACCGCTAACGGGAATCGAACCCGTATTTTAGCCTTGAAAGGGCTACGTGCTAACCGTTGCACCATAGCGGCACTGCTTGCGGGGTTGCTACTCTTCTAGAATACGGGAATTTCTCCGGTGCGACAAGCCGATGCGAAGTGCTCGGCGACATGGTGAACTATCAGCCCTTGCGGTCTTGAAACTCTTCGTTCCAGGCCATTTGAATGCCTTCGAGCTTCGCTTCGTTGGACTTGGCCGGATCGCCGGAAAATCCTTCAAGTTCCGTAATCCATTTGTGCATGTCGGTGAAACGCACCGTGAGCGGATCCATATCCGGATACTTGTCGGTCAGGGCGATCGCAATGTCTTCAAAGCTATCCCAATCAAATGTGCGTGGCATATTTTTTCTCGAAAGCTTCTAGTGATCCAGTTCTTTCGCGTAATTCTTATTCCACTCCGGAATTTCCACAACGATATCCGTCGTACCGTCAGGAACCGTCTGGCAACCGAGGCGCGACTTCGGCGTGATGCCCGGCGCTTCGTCGAGTTCGTCGAGCTCCGCATCCGTCGCTTCGTTGCAAGATTCGAGGCCCTCGCGAACGATGACGTGGCAGGTTGAGCAGGCGCAGACTCCTCCGCACGCGTGATCCAGACCTGCCTTTAACGCCTCGGAGAAATCAAGGATGCTCCCCGGCAAACCGTTGTGCCCGTAGGGAATCTGCGCCGGATCAACTTCAATCGTCTTGCCGCTGGGAAGAAATGTGACTTTGAATTTCTTCGTTGCCGGCGTGTATTTTGTCTCTTCAATATAAGGATTTGTGCCGCCCATACTGTATCTCTCCGTCTTCGCCTGAAACTAAACTTCGCCGACGCTCTTTCCTTTCAGCGCCGTAGAAATGGCACTGTTCATCACGATTTCCGCCAAATGCATCGTCGCCTGGTTCAACTCGTCGATTCGTCTGCGAACCAGCTTGTAATCCCGGCCCGTCGCCGCATTCTTCAACGCGACGATTGTTTCGTCAATCTTCGCGCGCTCGTCCGCAGGAAGCGAAGCAGCTTGCTCGCCGGAAAGCGCCTTAGCAGTGGCGACAAGAATACTTTCTGCCTCCGTACGCGCTTCGATCAATTGCCGTTCGGCGAAATCCTGTTCGGCGAACTCGATCGACTCTTCCAGCATGCGTTCGATTTCTGAGTCATTCAAGCCGTAACTCGGGCGGACTTCAACCAACTGCTGTTCTCCGGTGCGCACATCTTTCGCCGCAACCTGCAGAATGCCATTCGCGTCGATCAGGAATTTTACTTCGATGCGCGGCAATCCAGCGGGAGCCGGTGGCACTTTGAGGGTGAAGCGCGCCAGCGACCGGCAATCTTTCGCGAGCTCGCGTTCGCCCTGCAAGACGTGAATGTCGATGCCCGTCTGATTGTCCACGCCGGTGGTATACATCTCCTGGGCACTCGCCGGAATCGGCGAATTGCGTGGAATGATTTTACCGACGGCTCCGCCATACGTTTCAATGCCCAGCGAGAGCGGGGTGACGTCAAGAAGGAGCATATTCGTCACGCCGCGGTCGAGAATATTGGCTTGTACAGCGGCGCCCAGCGCGACCACTTCGTCCGGATTCAGTTCTGTGTGCGGCGTACGGCCGAAGAATTCCTGTACGGTGCGGCGAATCAGCGGCGTGCGCGTGGTTCCGCCCACGAGCACGACTTCGTCCATCTGTTCGGGCTTCCATTGCGCGTCCGCCAATGCCCGCTTGACTGGCGTCATTGTGCGATCCACCACCGGCCGAATCAGTGCATCCAGCATCCCGCGCGTCAGGCTTAGTTCAAAGGTTTTTCCGTTCGGGAGCGGAAATCGCAGCGTCGCGGATTCCTTTTTTGAAAGTTCGTGCTTTAACGAGATCAATTCCTGCCGCAATTCCTGCGCAATTTCACCGCGCGGCGAAAAATCAATCTGGCAGCTCTGCAGGATTTCTTCGTGAACGAAAGCCTGCAGCAAATTGTCTATATCGTCGCCGCCGAGGTGAGTGTCGCCATTTGTAGAAAGCACCTGGTAGATATCGCCGTCGCTGGTTGCGGTCAGCTTCAAAATGGAAATATCGAACGTTCCGCCACCGAGATCGTATACAGCGACCGTGCCGCGCTGCTTTTCGTGCAATCCGTAGGCGAGCGAAGCCGCCGTCGGCTCATTTACAAGCCGCAGCACTTCGAGGCCGGCGAGACGGCCAGCGTCTTTCGTCGCCTGCCGCTGTGCATCGTTGAAATATGCCGGCACCGTAATGACAGCGCGATCGACCGGTTCGCCAAAGTACGCTTCAGCCCAATTTTTAAGTTCCCGCAGGATGAACGAAGAAATTTCAGGTGCAGTAAAACTCCGCTCGCCGAGCTGGACGCGAATGACGTTGCCACTCACCGCGTCGACGCGAAACGGAAACAGCTTCAATTCGTCCCGAATGTCGTCCAAACCGCGGCCCATCAGCCGCTTGACCGAATAGATGGTGCGCTCCGGCTGCGTCAGCAATCGCTTTCGAGCCGATTCTCCGACAACGATCGTTCCGTCGGTGTCCGCGCTTACGACTGACGGGCAAAGGGTGCTCCCGTTTGGCCCCGGGATACACTTCGGCTGGCCCGTCTGCGAATCAACGTACGCAACAAGGCTATTCGTCGTCCCAAGATCAATTCCGACTATGCGTCCCATTTCTCCGTTTATGCCTCTGCCAGTTCTTTCGCCACGCTGACGACCAGATTGCGGATGTACGCGCGGCGGTTCAAATGTTCATTCAAACGCGTCATGATTTTCTTCTGTGTCGCTTCGTCTGCGCCTGAGTCGATGACAGCGTCCCAATCCTTCGCGGTCGCCTGCATCTGCTCATCGACCTTGGCCAACTTTTCACCAAAACTCTTTTCCGCGCCCTGCAATCGCGCCCGGAGCGCCGCAACGTCCGCGCCCGCGGCTTTCGCCTCGCGCAATTCATCGAGCGATTCGTTCAGCTCAAACACTTCTTCCAGCAATTCCGGCGGGGCTTGCTGTTTTTTCTCGCCTTCCTTGCGTTCACCCCCTATCGCAAGCAGGTACTCGACACGAGCGACAGGATCCTTCAATGCTCGATAGGCGTCATTCAATTCGGAACTGCGCCGTAGCGAAAGTTCCCGGTCTTCCTCTGAAGCGTTGACAAACTTATCCGGGTGCAGCTTCCAGCTCAATTGCAGAAATTTCTGCTCCAACCCGCTCATCTCGATCCACAACTTACGCGGCAGGCCGAACAACGCGAAATAGTCCGTATCCTGCGCCGACTGCAATTTCCCGCAGCTACTGCAAACAAGGGGTCCCTGAAGGCGCTCGTGGCAGCTTGCGCAAACCATCGGAACGTTTGCTCGTGCGGATAATGGTGTCATCAGCTTGTAACCCCGTTCCAAACAAAAATGGCTGGCGCAATCTGCGGCCAGCCATCCCAATCACGACCGTGGCATTTATGCCGTAAACGAACTGCCGCAGCCACAATTCCGCGCCGCGTTCGGATTCTGGAAGACGAACCCCTGCCGCATGAGCGTGTCTTCGTACTCGAGCGTCGTCCCATTCAAGTACAGAAAGCTCTTGGGATCGACAAAGATTCGCGCACCAAACTCTTCAAAGATCTTGTCCCGGTCTCGCGATTGCGTATCCAACCGCATCGCGTAGGACAACCCAGAGCAACCGCCGCCCTGCACGCCCACCCGCAACCCACCGACTTCCGGAGACACTCCATCCTTTTCGAGCAATTGGCGAATCTTCTTCGCCGCTTTCTCGGTCAGGTGAATCGTCGACGTGGCCGGACTGACGGTTTCCGTGGACATATTTGCGCGGCCTTTCCTGTAAGAGTTTCTCGCCGGTTAGTGCGAGGACTTTTCCGAAGCCGGCACTTCCACGCCGTGCTTTTTCTTCCAATCGCCGATGGCCGCCTTGATGGCGTCTTCGGCAAGCACGGAACAGTGGATCTTGACGGGCGGCAGCGAAAGCTCACGGACGATGTCCGTGTTCTTGATCGCCAACGCTTCATCCACCGTCTTGCCCTTGACCCACTCGGTCGCCAGCGAAGAGCTTGCGATCGCCGAGCCGCAGCCAAAGGTCTTGAACTTGGCTTCTTCGATCACCCGGGTGTCCGGATTGATCTTCATCTGAAGCTTCATCACGTCGCCGCACTCCGGCGCACCGACGAGGCCGGTCCCGACATTGGGATCTTCCTTCGGCATGCTTCCGACGTTGCGGGGATTGTTGTAGTGGTCTACAACCTTGTCGCTATATGCCATGAACCGCTCCTCAGCAGCCGCTTAGGCGGCCGTGTTGAATTTCCAGAAAACTTAATTGCTGCGCGCCAGGTTTCCGATGCTGACGAAACCCGCGTTGCGCAATACTTTTTCCGAGATGGAAACGTTCGGCACCCATGCCGACCGGCCCATCG
>Ga0247669_1000096_pt1 | contig 47593 bp, 43 predicted proteins | sample CNK10_metaG_FD_182734 | JGI IMG/M metagenome (GOLD analysis project Ga0247669, IMG submission 182734) | Soil microbial communities from Purdue University Martell Research Forest, Indiana, United States - CNK10 | ecosystem: Environmental > Terrestrial > Soil > Temperate forest > Bulk soil... | reverse complement strand
GAGTTGCAACCGGCCGTCCGGCCACGGGTTGAATTGGTTGGCTAGACGATTGGCTAGACGATTTGTCGGTGTGGGACGGGGTGTGTTAGGCTTTTGCTGCGAAAAAAGACCCGGCAAGGCGCCTCGCAAGTCCCAGCGTCGCGTACGTTCTCTTCCCCACGTTCACTTTTCATCCGGAAGGGAAAAGTCTATTTGCAGGCCAGGCCGGCAACTTCCCAAGGAAACGTAAGAACGACATGGCAGGACGACCCGCAGCCCAACAAACCGAACAAGCGCCCGTTGAGATTAAACTGGCTCACTCGCCCGATTCTGATGACGCATTCATGTTTTACGCGCTGGCGACTCACAAGCTGTCGACGCCCGGTTACAAGTACACGCACATTTTGAGCGACATTCAAACGCTAAACGAAGCGGCCTTGACCGAGACGTACGACGTTACGGCCGTGAGCTTTGCGGCGTATCCCTCGATTCGAGACAAGTACGTGCTGCTCGATTGCGGAGCGAGCTTCGGCGAAGGCTATGGGCCGATCGTGGTGTCAGCTAAGTCCATGAAGAAAGAAGACATTAAGGGCAAGCGCATTGGCGTGCCCGGGCTCAAGACAACCGCGTATTTGTCGTTGAAATTGTACGAGCCGGACTTTGAAGCGGTCGTGATGCCGTTTGACAAGATTCTCGATGCGGTGCAGAACGAATTGGTCGAAGCAGGGCTGCTGATTCATGAAGGCCAGCTGCTGTTTCCGCAATTGGGTTTGCACAAAGTGCTGGATTTGGGGGTTTGGTGGCAGGAGCTAACGGGATTGCCGCTGCCGCTGGGCGGAAACGCGGTCAGGAAGTCGCTGGGACCTGAGATGGGGCGGCTAATTGCGAAGACGATTCGCGAGAGCGTGGAGTATGGATTGGAACACCGCGACGACGCGCTGAAGTATGCGATGCAGTTTGCGCGCGACATGGAGACGGAGCTGGCGGACCAGTTCGTCGGCATGTACGTAAATAAATGGACGCTCGGCTACGGAGAAAAAGGAAGGACCGCCGTAGCGGAGCTGATCGAGCGTGGAACGAAGGCGGGACTGATACCTGGTCCAGCGAAGGTAGAGTTCCTCACTCAGCAGTAAACCTCTTTTCTTCAGATAGATAACACCTGTACCAAAAACTTCTAAGGTTTCTCCCTCGCAGCCGATAGAGCTTGCGGGGAGCTGTCGACATTCCGGCAGTGGCGTCGCCCAGCGATGACAAGCCTGGTGAGTCAGTTGAAGGTGCTGGCGCAAGAAACGGTGCAGCCGGCGCCGGCCGCGGCGGCATCGGTGGCGAAATCGGCTACCGCCTAAAATTCAAGCCGAGAGAAAAACTTGGCGACCTCCTACATCGGACAGTCTTCAGATCATTTCCGCGCCAATTCCCTGAACAAGTTTGCTGGTCGAGTGCGGGCGATTGCGCCGGGCGGCGCTTCTTGACGGCGCGTTTTTAATCCCTTACTGTTTTTTCGCCACCATGAAAAACGCCCGCTTGGTTCGTTTGAGTAGTTCCCTGCTCGTATTGTTTTTTTCTTTCACAACTTCCAGTTTGGGACAGAATGCCGTGGAGTACCGCGAACGCGCGGACACGGAGAAGTCCTGGCCGAAACAAGCGGTGCGCGCGGCGCATGGAATGGTTGCGACCGATGAAGAGCTGGGTTCGCGCGCGGGCGTGGATATTTTGCAAAAAGGCGGCAACGCCGTGGACGCGGCAGTAGCGACGGCATTTGCTCTGGCCGTGGTGGAACCGGCCGCAGGAAATATTGGCGGCGGCGGATTCATGCTGGTGCGGCTCGCTAACGGCAAGACAACGTTCCTCGATTACCGTGAAGTGGCGCCGGGCCACGCAACGCGGGAAATGTATATCGGTGCCGACGGAAAGCTGGATCCGGAAGCTTCGACGATCGGTTATAGATCGGTCGCGGTCCCTGGAACTGTCGCAGGGCTGGAACTCGCGCTGAAAACATACGGCACGATGAAATTGGCAGACGTGCTGGCGCCTGCCATTCGATTTGCCGAACAAGGATTTCCAGTCAGCGCGAAACTCGCAAGGGAGTTTGCGGAGGAACGAAGAGACTTGCAGCGGTTTTCGATTTCGCGGCGCATTTTTTTGAAAGACGGAGCGATGTACCGCGAAGGCGAGACGCTGCAGCAACCGGAACTGGCAGCGACGCTGAAGCGCATCGCGAAGAACGGCGCGGCAGACTTTTATCGCGGCGAAACGGCGCGCATGATTGCGGATGACATGGCACGGCTGGGCGGGCTGATTACGATGGAAGATCTGGCCAGCTATCAGCCAAAGGTCCGCGAGGCTTTGCACGCACACTACGAACTGGACGGCCACACGTGGGATGTACTGGCTGCGCCGCCACCGAGTTCGGGCGGGGTAGCGGTGATTGAGGCGCTGAACATGTTGGATGGCGTGCCGCTGAAGGGGTGGGACGACGCAGCTAGCGTGCACGTGATGGCGGAAGTGATGCGGCGCGTCTTTGCGGATCGCGCGGCGTATCTGGCGGATCCGGATTTCGCAAAGGTCCCTGTAGATGGATTGACAAGCCCGTGCTACGCAAAGGAAATTCGCGCGACGATCAACCCGGTGCAGGCGACTTCGAGCAAAGAGATTGGCGCGGGACAACCGCACGTCTGCGGAACAGAAGCCAGTATCGCGGTACCGCAGGAGATCAGCGCGAACGACGGGCCGCACACGACACATTTTTCCGTTGTGGATGCGGCGGGAAACGCGGTGGCGAGTACGTTCACGCTGAATGACAGCTACGGCGCACACGTGACGTCCAGAGCGGGATTCTTGTTGAACGACGAGATGGACGACTTTACGACGCAACCCGGCGTGCCGAACGCGCTGTTCGGCTTGATTCAGTCCGATGCAAATGCGATTGCGCCGGGGCATCGGCCGCTGAGTTCGATGACGCCGACAATTCTGGTGCGTGACGGGAAATTGAGTTTTGTGACGGGATCACCGGGCGGGCCAAGAATTATTTCGGCGGTGTTATTGTCCATCGTCAATTGGATGCGGCTAGGAATGGAAGCGCAAGCGGCGATCAACGCGCCGCGATTCCATCATCAATGGTTTCCAGACCGCATCATCATGGAGAATCAAATTTCGCCGCAGGTGCAGAATGCGCTGACGGCGATGGGCCACACGACGCGAAGAGTCGGCCATATCGGCCTTGTGAATGCCATCGGAATCGACGTTACAAATGGGGAACGTCTGGGTGCGGCGGACCCCCGCGACGAGGGTTCAGCCGTGGGATACTAGGGGCCTGCAACAACTAAGGACGACCGGGCTCGAGGCATGCAAAGAATCCTATCCACATATCTGTCCGTTTCGCGCAAATTGACGCCGGAGTTTCTCGCTCAGGTTGCGGAAAACGGCTTCACGGCTCTGGAAATATTTTGCTCACGCGCGCATTTTGATTACGGCTCCAAACCGGATATCCAAGCGCTGAAGGGGATGCTGGAGCATCAGAAGCTGCAGTTGGTATCGCTTCATGCGCCTACGAGCAAAGATGCAAGCGCCATGCGCGAGAGCGGCATTCCGCTTTCGGTATGCGAAGTGGAGCGCGTGCGACGCATTGAAGCAATGGACGAGTTCAAGCGCGCCATTGACGTGGCAGAAGAACTTCCGTTTTCACGGATGGTGCTACACATGGGCGGTTCGCGCGAGACAGCCGACCCGCGGAAGCGCGATGCAGCTTTCAGCACGCTGGAGCATCTGGTGCTGCATGCAAAGCACGTCGGCGTAACGCTTTGTGTAGAGAATACGCTGAGCGAACTGGGCCAGCCGGCGTATTTGCGCACGTTTGTGGATGAAACGCGGCTGACGGATTTGCGTTTCAATTTCGACATCGGCCATGCTCATTTGAGCGACGGCGAAGAAGCAGAACGGATCGCAAAGGCATTTGAGCCGATGCGAGAACTGGTCGCGAGCGTCCACTTGCACGATAATCACGGCGAAAAAGACGAGCACTTGCCGCCCTATGACGGCTCCATCGACTGGCAGAATGCGCTTTCTGTGCTGAATAGCGCGCCGGAGAAAGATTTGGCGATTGTGCTGGAACTCAAAGAGAAAACCGGCGCCGATTCACCGGACATGGCGGAACAGCTTGCTGCGGCGCGGACGGCCATGGATAAATTTGAAAAGGCATGGGGCTAGCCAGCCGAAGCGCGCCTTCAAATCCTAAGAGATGTGAGCGAAGTTAAAAGGGCCGAGTGAAGACTCGGCCCTTTTTCATGGAGCGAACATTTCGCGAATCGAGGCAGCTTCTACGAGCCCATGTAGGTTGCGTGGACGTAGCCGCCGGTGTGGATGTTGTAAACCAAATACCAGCCGGGATGATCGGGGTCGTCATAGACGGTAAAGTCGTCGCCACAATCCCAGCACCAATCGGCGGCTAGATTCCAATCCCAATCAGCGACCTGGAAATAGAAACCGCCGGGAAACCAGAAGCGGTGGCGATCGCGGTCAAAGCGCTCGACGCGATAGCGGTACGACGCGCCGATATGTTCAAAGTGGCCGTGCTCGAAGGGACGCGAAACGACGTAACGCCGGTCATTTGGTTTGTCGTGGCCATACCAATGATCGTTGGTGACGTGCGGCACCGAATTGACGCGCTTGTCGTGGCGTTCTTCTTCGGGCCGCGCGTTTCGTTCACGCTGCGGCGGCGGTCCTTGCGGAATGCGGCCCTGGTTGGCGCGCGGGCCGTCCTTGTGATCGTCGTGACGTTCTTCTTTGCGGTCTTCCGGGCGCTGCGCGAAGGCGGGCACGGCGAGCAGGAATCCCAGGGTGATGGGCAGTGCGATACGGAGCTTCATCGTTTCCTCTCTCTGCTACCTAGAATTGGCGGAGCTCGCAAGGCGAGCCGGGAAAGTGAGCAGCCGCTCTAAATGGCCAACTGAAATTGGGACGTGATTAGCTGTGGATTGGGGTACAGGTCCGGCCAGAGCCTAGCTTCGACCATATTGACCATATTTCTGACTATAGTCTATACTTTTGACCTAAGAGAGATTGCCATGAACGAAGTCTCCATTTCCGAATTTAAGGCGAAGTGCCTGGCCCTGCTGGAGCAAGTCCGCAAGACGAAGCAGCCGCTACGGGTTACGCGTCGCGGGAAGCCAGTGGCCGAAGTCGTGCCGCCGAGCGAGACATTTGACCGGATGGAATGGATCGGTTCTATGAAAGATTCGGTCGAGATTCTCGGCGACATCATTTCTCCGGCGGCGGATGAAGACGATTGGGAGGTATTGCGCGATTGAGATTACTTCTCGATACGCACATTTGGCTGTGGCTGATTTCCGATCCGGCAAAAATTGGAAAAAATGCGCTGCGGGAATTGACGGCACTGCAAAACGAGATTTGGATTTCTCCGATTAGCACATGGGAAGCGTGGACGCTCCAATCGAAGGGACGCGTGCGTCTCAGTGGGCAACCGGAGGAGTGGCTGGCTCGGGCGACACGTTCGACGAGAATCGCGCCGCTGACGCACGAGATCGCGGCGGCGGCGGCGATGTTATCGATGCATCGTGACCCGGCGGACCGATTTATTGCCGCGACGGCACAGGTGTTGGGACTCACACTGGTCACCGCGGACGAAAAACTGCTCGGACTCAGCTCAATTCAATCCCTTGCCAATCGATAATCATTTTTCTAGAAACCGGCGGGGCGCTCGTTGGTGACAGCGAAGGCGCGTTCGAGGGCGATGCCTGCCGTGCAAAGAGTTCCCTCCTCGAAGAGGCGACCGATGAGCGTTACGCCATGGGGCACGCGGCGTGGCGGATTGAATTTAGGTAGGGGGTTTTTGGGATCGGGGGCCCAGTCGCTGCGGGCTTCGGAAACGTTGACGAAACCCGCGCGCAGCGTCAGCGACGGCTGGCCCGTGAAATTGGTGATGGTGAGCATTTCGTCGCGGAGCGACGGGACGAGCAGCAAATCCACTTCAGAAAAGATGCGGGCCATTTCTTCGGCGACTTTGCGGCGGAAGCGGTCGGTCTGCACGAAATCAACGGCGGAAAGAAATCGCGATTGGCGGAAAAGATTCGGCCAGGCGTCGGGCACTTGCGCTTTGAGTTCACGCAAGCCGCCCTTGAGCGTGAGTTCTTCGAATGCGGCAGCGCCTTCAGCAAAAAGGATGAGTTGCAGCGAATCGTAGGGCCAATCGGGGAGAGAGACTTCAACCGGCGTCATACCGAGTTTTTTTGCGGATTCAAGTGCGGCGCGGTCGACGTCGGTGGCGGGTGGTTCCTTCATCCACTGCGGGAAATAGCCGACGCGCAGATTTTTGATGGGCGCGCTTGCGTCGAAATCGAGTTTGCTTGGAACGCTGGAGAGGTCGCCGGCATCGGGGCCGGAAATTGCGCGGAGCACGAGAATCGCATCTTCGACCGAGCGCGTCATCGGACCGAGTTTGTCGAGCGACCAGCAGAGCGTCATCGCGCCGGTGCGTGGAACGCGGCCGAACGTGGGGCGCAGTCCGGTGACGCCGCAGCGCATCGCCGGGCTGACGATACTGCCGCCCGTTTCACTGCCGATGGAAAAGCCGACGAGGCCCGCGGCGGTTGCCGCACCGGGGCCAGCGCTGGAGCCTGACGCGCCTTCTTCGAGCAGCCAGGGATTCATCGTTTGGCCACCGAACCAGATGTCGTTCAGAGCGAGCGCGCCGAGGCTGAGTTTGGCGAGGAGCACCGCGCCTGCGTCATGCAAGCGCTTGACGACGGCGGCGTCGGCGGAGGGAACGCGATCGCGAAATGGTTCGGCACCGTAAGTGGTGCGAATGCCGGCGGTGTCGAGCAAATCTTTGCCACCCCATGGGATGCCATGCAACGCACCGCGATATTTTCCGGCGGCGATTTCGGCGTCGGCTTGTTTGGCTTGCGCGAGGGCGAGATCTTTTGTGAGCGTGATGATACAACGGAGCTTGGGGTCGAAGCGTTCGATGCGGTGTAGATAAATTTGCGTGAGGCGTTCGGAGGTTAGTTTGCGTTGTTCGATCCAGTGCGAAAGTTTGGTGAGCGGCGCGAAGGCAATGTCGTCGTCTTTTTCGGGGAGCGGGCCAGGATCGGTCTTTGAGCGGACAAATGTTTCGTGCGCGGGTCCGGTTGGTTTGCCTGGAAGGATCGGATTCCATTGCGAGTAGGGAGCAACCGCTGATTCGATGGCAACTTTTCGCGGGCCGACGCGGCGTTCATAGACAGCCGCGAGATTCGAACGCCAGGAGTCTGCGGCTACCGTTCGTTCGCTAGGCGTCAATTCAAATTGAACAAGTTTCTCCGCTTCGGTAAATGTGTTCGCGGAAACCGGGGGCCCGACAGCAGGACCCGCGCCAAAGGCTGGCGGTGCACCGGCGGTAGGCACCGTGGGTTCCTGCGCAGGAATTGGCGTTTCGCCCTTTGGAAGTGCGGCCGCGCCGATCAGGCCGATGGATGTAGCTGCGATAAAATCCCTGCGTGATTGCGATGAATTGGACATTGTTCCCCCGCGACCGGACATTGTAGCGTGGTTATTTAAAGCCCGGCGTTTTGCGTGGTCTGCAATTTGCGAACCGCTGGGTTTAGACGCTCCGGCCCGTGCAAGAGTATGAACTCAATCTTTCAGCCTAACGTTCTTGTTCCACTTGTAGGCGGCCACGCGGCTGGGCTCAACAACAATTCCAGATTTCTTTAGCTTTCGCTCTAAGAGCGCGACGGCATTCGCCTTGTGAGGTCCGGACCAGAAGGACATCGGAGAAATGACGAACCGTTTTCCGTCTCCGTGAAGAACAAAAGTGCCGTCTCCGAAGCCAAATTCGATGCGGCGAATTTCGTCCCACCGAATTCCATAAGTTCCCAAAGCACTTCGATGTTTAATACTTTCGGAAGCAATCGTAAATCTCCCCGTTCCGAGAATTATGTAGACACCCATGCCAGCAAAGAAGGCGAAGAAGACCGCGCCCGCGTATTGTCGGGCCAAAAATGCCAAAACTAAGCAAGTTCCGAAGAGCAACGCGCAGCTCCACCCAACGATAAGATAAGTTATTAAGCCAACTTGATAGGACTCTTGTGGCTCGGTAATGTGAGTCGAAAAACTGTGCCGATTCATACTGGCGAGTCTGCGGCTCCACGGAAAGAATAACATTCACTCGCGATTGGCTTGGTCTAACGTTGGTCTGCTAGAATTTTCGTTTGGAAAGACAGCGGAAAAAGCGGACTATGACGACGATCACGATTGAGCAGGCGGGAAAATACGACGGGCAGGAAGTAACGATCAAGGGCTGGCTCTATAATTTGCGCGAGTCCGGCAAACTGATCTTTCCGATTTTTCGCGACGGCACGGGAATTATCCAAGGCGTTTGCGCGCTGAAAGAAAGCCCCGAAGCGTTTGAATCGCTGAAGGGGCTGACGCAGGAATCGAGCGTAATAGTGACGGGGACAATCCGCGCGGAGCAACGCGCTCCCGGCGGATTCGAAATGGGCGTCAGCAAAATCCAAATTGTGCAAAAAGTGCCGGAGAGCACGCCGTTCCCGATTCAACTGAAGGAGCATGGCGTCGATTTCCTGCTCGACCACCGGCATCTGTGGATGCGCACGCCGCGGCAGGCGGCGATTCTGCGCATTCGCGCGCAGGCGATTCGGTCAGCACGCGAATATATGGATTCGCAAGGCTATACGCTGACCGATGCACCGATGTTTACGCCGGCAGCGTGCGAAGGCACGTCGACCCTTTTTGAAGTGAATTACATCGACGACCAGAAGGCGTATCTGACGCAGAGCGGCCAGCTTTATATCGAAGCGACGGCGATGGCGCTCGGCAAGGTGTACACGTTCGGGCCAACGTTTCGTGCGGAAAAATCCAAAACACGCCGCCACTTGACCGAATTCTGGATGCTAGAGCCGGAAGCGGCCTACGCCGAACTGCCGGACGTGATGAACCTCGGCGAGGGCCTCGTCAGCGCGATCGTGCAAGGCGTCGTGAAGAACAAGTCACGCGAACTCGAAACGCTCAAGCGCGACCTGACGAAGCTCGAAAACATCAAGCCTCCCTTCCCGCGCATTTCGTACGAAGACGCGATCGACGTTCTGGCGAAAGCCGGCAACCCGGCCAAATTTGGCGACGATTTTGGCGGCGACGAAGAGACGCTAATCTCGAAAAATTTCGACAAGCCGGTGATGATTCACCGCTACCCAACAGCCATCAAGGCTTTTTACATGCAGCCGGACCCTGACCGGCCGGATCTGGCGCTGGCCTTCGACATGATCGCCCCGGAAGGCTATGGCGAGATCATCGGCGGCAGCCAGCGCATCCACGACTATGACCTGCTTGTTAAACGATTGAAGGAGCACAACTTACCGGAGGCGTCGTTCCAGTGGTACCTCGACCTCCGACGGTACGGCAGCGTGCCGCACGCCGGCTTTGGCCTGGGCCTGGAGCGCACCGTGGCCTGGATTTGCGGAACCGAGCACATTCGCGAGGTAATCCCCTTCCCGCGCATGATTTACCGGGTCTATCCTTAAGGCCGTAGCACGGTGTATCCTTAACGTTCCACGGAAGTTAGGAGTGGCGGGCCGGGAATTTGCCTAGGGGCGCGGGTAGCGCTTCGGGTGGCTTTCGCAACGGGCCTTGCCGCCGAATCTGGAAAGCAAAATGCCTCAAAAAGTGCGAATCATTGGTGTGCCCATGGACCTCGGCCAGAGCCGCCGCGGTGTAGACATGGGGCCCTCGGCGCTGCGCGGCGCGGGGTTGCAGGCGGCGATTAAGAAGCTCGGGCATACCGTCGAAGACATCGGCAATCTCGAGGTCAAGCAACCGGAAGAGATGCCGGTAGGCGAAAAGCGCGCGAAGTATTTGCAGGAAATCGCGGAGACGTGCCAGGACATTTCAAGAACGGTGGAGAAGTCGCTTACGGAGGGATTTTTACCCCTCGTGCTTGGCGGTGACCACTCCATCGCAGCCGGAGTCGCGGCCGGCGTGGCTGGACACTTTCGTAAGGACAAGAAAGAGATCGGTTACATCTGGCTCGATGCGCATGGCGACATGAACACGCCGGAGTCATCGCCTTCGGGCAACGTGCACGGCATGCCCCTCGCGGCAATCATGGGTTATGGCGCGGACGAGCTTGTCGATTTGGGCGGGTTTAAGCCGAAAGCCGAGCCGGGCAACATTGTGATCGTCGGCGCGCGCGACCTCGATGCGCAAGAGCGCAAAATCGTGAAAAAATCCGGCATCCACGTTTTCACGATGCGCGACATTGACGAGCGCGGCATGCGCGACGTCATGAGCGAAGCGCTGAAATACGCCATGGACGACGCCGCGGGCGTCGCCGTCAGCCTGGACATGGATTTCGTCGACCCAACCGACGCGCCGGGAGTCGGCACGCCGGTTCGCGGCGGAGTCACCTACCGCGAAGCGCATCTCGCCATGGAAATGATTGCCGACACCGAATCGATGGCATCACTCGAAGTCGTCGAGATCAATCCAATTCTCGACGAACACAATCGCACCGCCCTGCTCGGTGTCGAGCTCGTTCTCTCTGCCCTCGGCCAGAAGATTCTTTAGCGTTCACTCTTCACGCTTTGCTGAAGTACAATCTGGTCTACAGCAGGCGGCGTTTTGAAGTGCTTCCGCATCTGAAGACGTTTAAGCCGGCTTCCAGCCCGTATCGGTCCTTATTTCCGTCGAGGAGAAGAGGGCACTTTTCATGAACAAGCTCGTTTCCCGCCTGATGGCGTTCTTAATGGCACTTCTACTTTTGCCGTTGCCGAGTCTGGCGACTTGCGGCGGCGGAGGCGGCGGGGGCATGGGAGGGATGCGTGGGCCAGGTGGTGGTGGCGGCGGAGACGCACAGGTATACCAAGTGCCCTGGAAGGTCGTGAAGCCGGAAGAAGCATTGCCCGCCGGCAGCCTTGCACTCTATTGGTTCCCTTCGTCCGTGGACGAATTTAAGAATTCCAGTTTGCGCAATTCGCGATCGCTCTCGCTGCTCGCCGCGCAGTGCGTGAACATGATCGTTTCCGACACGCAGGCGCCGACGATGCAAAAACTTGTCGGCGAAGAAAAGTTGCCCGTGGCGGTGCTCGCTAGCAGCGACGGAACGGCAATCGGGAAAGCGCAGAACGTCAAAGGCTTCCTCAAAGTCGACCAGGTGGAGAAGCTGGTTGAATCCGAGATGAAGCAGCGCGAAGAAGCCATCAAGCAACAGATGAAGGACGGCAAGGAGAAAGCAAAAGCCGGCGACAAAGAAGGAGCAATTCCACTTTTCAAATCCGTGATGGAGCAGAAGTGCCTCTTTCCCGGCAAAGCCAAGGACGCCGCAAAGGAATTGAAGAAACTCGGCGTGGAAGTGGGCCAAGTCTTCGACGCGCCCGTGATGGACCGCGCACAAAGTGCAAAAATCGAAGCCGTGATGAAGCGCGGCCTGCATGCGGAGATGGACGAGAAGTACGAAGCGGCCGAGAAGCTCTACTCGCAGGCTCGTGCGATGGACCCGGCCGATCCTGCTCCGCTCCGTTACCTCGGCGAGCTCTATCGCCATCATCTCGGCGATTGGGACAACGCGCGCACAACGTTCGACGCAATTCTTGCGATGCCGGCTGATCCTCTCTCCCGCGCAGTCGCAATGCACGGCCTTGGAAAAATGACGATCCACGAGGGCGATTTCCAAAAAGGCCTGCACCTGATGGAAGCTTCGGTCAAGGAATATCCTCTCGCGCTCGCGTACCGCAATCTCGCGGTCTATTGGAACTCCGAAGGCGACAAGACGAAAGCGGACGAGTACACGCGCGAAGCGACCAAGATCGACCCGACCGATCCCTACAACCTGATTTTTGCCGCGGCCTTTCTTGCGGGCAACGGGCATGGTGACGAAGCGTTGAAGATTGCCAAGGATAACGAAGCGCTCCTGCCAGCCTCGTACAATTTGGCCGCGATCTACGCGCAAATCGGTCAAAAACAAAAAGCGCTCGACCTCCTGAAGCGCCATTTTTTCCAGTACGAACGCTACGAAGCCGTCCGCACAAAAGAAATGATGGAAGCTCGCGTGGACGAGGTTTTCGCGAGCCTGCGCGAGGATAAAGACTTCCTCGCGCTCACCAGCGGCGCCGACGGCAGGCTGCCGATGCCGAAAATGGCAACCGGCACTCCATCAATGAACTGACACCGTCCACGCCGACAGGCACAGTTCGTCTTGGAAACAAGCCGCGGATACCCGCTTCTGACGCGATGGCTTTTCTGGAAAAATACTCTTCGTGACTCCTGAGAAGAAAATCCTGCGCGTAGGCGTGCTGTTCGGTGGACGAAGCGGCGAACACGAAGTCTCGCTGGCTTCGGCTGCATCGGTGATTCGCGGTCTCGACCCTGACAAATATGAAGCCGTGCCAATCGGCATTTCGAAAGAAGGCCACTGGCTGATCGGCGGCGCGGCACAGAAAATGTTGCCGGAAGTATTGAAGGCTGGCCAACGAGTGGTCATGTCCGCGGACCCAACCGATGCCGCGATTATTCCGCTCGACCGTGGCGTCAGCGGCCAGCGCATCGACGTCGTCTTTCCCGTCATGCACGGGACGTACGGCGAAGACGGCACGATTCAGGGATTGCTTGACCTTGCAGGCCTGCCATTTGTCGGCGCAGGCGTTCTTGGCTCGGCCATCGGCATGGATAAGGACGTTTCGAAGCGCCTGCTCCAAGCCGCGAAGATTCCCGTGGTGCCCTGGGTTACCGTCTATCGCACGGACTGGGAACGCGATCCGAAAGCGATTCAGAAGGAAATCGAGAAAAAATTCAAATACCCGGTTTTTGTGAAGCCCGCGGCGCTTGGTTCATCCGTCGGCATGACCAAAGTTCATTCCCGCGCTGAACTCGCCCCGGCGCTGAATCTTGCCTCGGAATTCGCGACGAAGATACTTGTCGAAAAATCGGTCAACGCTCGCGAGATTGAAGTTTCCGTTCTGGGCAATCACGATCCAAAGGCTTCCGTTCCCGGCGAAATCGTGCCGCACCGCGAATTCTACGATTACACTGCGAAGTATCTGGAAGAAGGCACCCAGCTTCTGATTCCGGCAAAACTCGAAACGTCGCAGGTCAAGAAAATCCAGAAGTGCGCCATCAGCGCATTCCGCACGCTCGAACTCTCCGGAATGGCGCGCGTCGACTTCTTCCTTGAGAAAAAAGGCGGCAAGCTCTATTTGAACGAAGTGAATACGATTCCCGGCTTCACCTCCATCAGCATGTATCCCAAACTTTGGGAAGCCAGCGGTATTCCCTTTCGCGGACTGATCGACAAGCTGATCGAACTCGCGATGGAAATTCACAGCGAAAAAGCCCGCACAAAATATCAGATTGAACTGCCCGCAGGCGCTGGCGGCGCGCTCGACGCATAGTGCCCACATGAATTGAGATGGTTCACCGGCGGCGCTAACTTCATTACTTCTCATCGGGAAACTTTGTTACGCTTTTCGGTGTCTAACCGAGAAGCTGGAGACTTCAGATGACCTTGCTCGACCCGCCTGCCGAGCCGCAGGGCAGATCAAAAGCCGGAAAATTTACGCTGATCGCGGTAGTTCTGGCCGCCGTCATCGGCGGCTGGTTTCTCTTCCGCTACTATCCTGAGAAGCGCGCCGTGAATCACTTCTTTGATGCGCTCGTCGCCGGCGACACCAATCGCGCGTACCAGATCTGGAAGCCGAGTCCAAGTTACCGCATTGGGGATTTTCTGGCCGACTGGGGGCCCGAAGGATATTACGGTCCTGTGAAAAGTTACGAAGTCATGCGCGCCACCATGCCGAAGAATTCAAACGGCGTGGTCGTCAGCGTCGCGGTGAGCCCTTTCTCGCCGATGCCGGGAATGAACGACCAGGAAAAAAGCCGGCGCACCAAAGTGATTCCGGTTTTTGTCGATGCGGATTCGAAGGCGTTGAGTTTTTCACCGACCACGCCGGAACAATAGCGCGACGTTCAGGGTGCGAGATCGTCTAGCGCGTGCGCTAATTCTTGCGGACTGACGCTTGCTGTTCCCAATTTTCCAACCACAACGCCGGCCGCTGTATTGGCCAACACTGCCGCATCCGCCAACGACGCGCCTGCCGCGACGACGGCCGCCAGCACGCTCAACACCGTGTCACCCGCGCCGGTAACATCGAATACTTGCCGGCCCGTTGCTCCGCGCTCTATTCCCGATTGGCCAACGCGCGCATAGGTCACTTCAAAACTTGTCGCAGGAATCGTCAGATGCTTCGGCGAAGCCTCTTCAAAGACGCTCAATCCTTTTTCGCCACGCGTGATCACCACGGCGCTGCAGCCGAAATGCGCGAGCAATGCGCGGCCCGCTTCTTCGACGGATTTCTCGTCACCCAACGCGCGCGTCACGAAAAAACCGGCTTCCTTGGCATTGCATACAATCGCCTGCGCGCCGCGATACGCATACAGGCGCGAGGTTTTAGGCTTCACAAACACCGGCACCTTGAGTTTGTGGCACGCGCCCAACACGCGGTCAGCCAATTCGTCGTTGACGAGGCCTTTGTCGTAATCGGAAAGCACCAATGCATCAAGCTTCTTCGCCGCCGTAAAAAGGCCCCGCAGCAGTTTTTCTTCTGTCAACTTCGAAAGCGGTTCGCGCCGTTCATGATCGATCCGAACGATCTGCTGGTGTCGCGCAATGACTCGCGTCTTGACTGTCGTCACGCGCGAAGTGTCGGCAAGCACGCCTTTGTCGCCAATGTGTGCTGCACGCAGACATGCGCGCAAGGCAACTCCCGGTTCATCATCGCTTTTGCCACGCGCGCCGACCACGCCGAACATTTCCACATGCGCGCCAAGCGCCGCCATGTTCACCGCAACATTTCCCGCCCCGCCCAGACACTCGCTCTGCTCGACGAAATCCACCACCGGCACGGCCGCTTCTGGCGACAACCGCGACGCAGTTCCCCACAGATAGCGGTCCAGCATCAGGTCGCCGAGCACACCGATGCGCTTGCCAGCGATGCGCGGAATTAGCCGCTTAAGATTTGCGATAGAGGAAGGAATTGGCCGGGCCATGGCACGCAGCCGCGCGAAGTTATTCAGGCGCGATTTGCGCCTCCTCGGCAAGCATCACGGGAATATCGTCGCGAATCGGATAGATGCGCCGGCACGATTCGCACTTCAAACCGCTTTTGTCCGATTGCAGATGGACGCGCGCTTTGCATACCGGGCAACGCAGAATATCGAGCAGCTCTTGTGGAATGGCCATGGATCTCTCGAAAGAAATATCGCCAGCTGCTTCGAATGTAGCAGACGCGTCCTTCACCGGCAACCCGCACCGGCAACCGGCGTCAGAGTCCTTTTGCCTGGCGGAACTCACGCACTACGGCGCGAACGTCTCGCTGGCCGGCATCCACGGCCGCATTCATCCCGCGCATCTCTTCGGCAGAAATCTTCCCTGCAAGGTCGGCAAGAGCAGCGCGCAAAGCGGGATTTTCTTCCAATGCTTTGCGGCGCACGATCGGTACCGCGTCATAGGGCGGAAAATAGTGCCGGTCATCACGCAAGGGAACGAGATGCAGCGAAGCGATGAGGCCATCGGTCGAATTGCCGGCCACGATGTCGGCTTGATGCTGCGTCAACGCGCGATAAAGAAGACCAAGATCCATCACCCGCGGCGTCTCCGCGAATTTCAGCCCGTAAGTCTTGCTCCAGCCGTGGTAACCATCAGGGCGCTCCAGGAATTCGTAGCCAACAGCGGCGTGCCAGTTCGGCGCGATCGGCTCAAGATCTGACATATTCTTCAGACGCAATCGCTCCGCATCGTCCGACCGGACCACCATCGCAAACGTATTTTCGAAACCAAGTGGTTCAGTGACTTCCAGTCCGAAGCGCTGCGCATACTGTTGCTTCACCCGCTCGTACGTCGTCTGAGCATCGCCTTTGGGCGATTCTCCCAGGACTGCCGTCAGCGCCGTTCCCGTGTATTCCACGTACAAGTCCAAATCCCCGGCGAGCATCGCTTTATGAATTAGAAGCGTCCCGCCTAGATTCGTCTTCCGTTCGACTGGCATGCCCGTCCGTTGCTCGATGTGCTGCGCCAGCAGTTCCGCCAGCACCACTTGTTCCGTAAAAAATTTCGAGCCGATAACCAGCTTTTTCTTCGGCCCTTTCTTACACGCCGACAAAACTCCTGCGGCAACAACGAGCGAAATCATCACGGCAATCCATCGCCGCACGCTAAACCACCTTCAACTTTCGTTCGAGCAAGCCGAGCGCCCCATCCGCCGCCAGCGCCAGCAGCGCCGCGGGAATCGCGCCGGCAAGAATCACCGCATCATTCACCATCGCCACACCGCGAAAAATAAATGTTCCCAGCCCGCCCGCGCCGATCGCCGCCGCAATCGTTGCGACGCCAATGGTAATAACGGTCGCCGTTCGAACGCCCGCCAGCACAACGCTCAGTCCCAGCGGAAATCTGACTCTCATCAGAACCTGCGTTTCCGTCATGCCCATCGCTTCCGCCGCTTCGAGCACCGCCGGATCAAGGTTCGTAAGTCCCACAACCGTATTCCTCAAAATTGGCAGCAGCGCATATAGGACGAGAGCGACGGTCGCCGTGCGTGTGCCGATTCCGCCAAGAAGCGGCAACGGAATCAGGAATCCAAATAGCGCCAGGCTCGGTATCGTCTGCAGCACCGAAGCAAATCCGAGAGCCATTGCCCGCAGCCGCGCGCGCTTTACAAGAATCATTCCGAGCGGCACGCCGATCGCAATCGCGATGGCCATGGATACGACGACCAGAAACAAGTGAGCCAGCGTCGCCTCTAAAATCTCCGCGCGATGGCTCGAAAAAAAGCCCAATAGATTCATGCCCGCGCCTCATTCGGCATCGCAAACGAGTTTGCAAACGCACGTACCTCGGCGTGGTCCACTCGCAAAAACTCGGAGGGCGGAGCATCGGCGACGATTCTCCCGCCAGCCAGCATCACAATTCTCGAACCTACCCGCATCGCCTCGCGCAAATCGTGCGTCACAAATAAAATTGTCTTCCCAAGCCGCCGGGCCAAATCCGCAAATTCATTCTGCAATTCCGCGCGCGTGACGGGGTCCAGTGCTCCGAACGGCTCGTCCATTAACAAAATCTCAGGATCCGCCGCCAGTGCCCGCGCCACGCCCACTCGTTGTCTCTGTCCACCGGAAAGCTCGCGCGGTTTGCGCCCCCCAAATTCGCCCAGCTCCAGCCCTACCAGCTGCATCATTTTCGCGATGCGCGCTTCAATTCGATCGCGCCCCCACCCCTCCAGCCCCGGCACCAGTCCGATGTTTTCGGCGACCGTATAGTGTGGAAATAGCCCGCCCTCCTGAATCACGTATCCGATTCCGCGTCGCAATCGAATCGGATCCACCAAGTCGGTCGGCTGTCCATTTACAGAAATTTCGCCAGCGCTTGGCTTCAATAATCGATTTACTAGCTTGAGTAAAGTCGTTTTCCCGCTCCCGCTTCGGCCCAGAAGTACAACCGTCTCGCCTCGCCGTATTTCCAATGTAATGTCGGAAAGGATTGGCGTCGCGGTGTGATTAGGCGCACAGTATTTAACCGCATGAAACGCGACAGTAATCTCGCTGTGGTCTACTGCTTTCGCATTCATTTCGATTGACACCCTGGCAACGGAGAGTCACCATCGTAGCGTAGGTAAGCCCTCTCGGCGTCTGATTTTCCGACGCATCTTTCTCGCGTCTTCAGCATCCAACCCGGAGGGGTAAAACTATGGCAGCGCCCGCCGCAGTTCGCATCCGTCACGATCTTCAAACCCGGCTGGTAGGTTCGCGCGCTCGTACGGACGAAATTTTTTCGCTCATCCGCGAAGAAGCCCTGTACGACCGCCCCATCGCCGAACGACATCGCTTGATTTTTTATCTCGGCCACGTCGAAGCCTTCGACTGGAATCTTCTGGGCCGCCGCGCTTTCGGTTTACGCTCTTTCCGGCCTGCCTTCGATCAATTGTTCGCGTTCGGAATTGATCCTGTGGGTGGCGGCCTTCCGACCGACGGCCCGCTCGACTGGCCCACGCGCCGCGAAATCGATCTCTACAATCAGCGCATTCGCGAAGAATTGGACACCGCTATCGACGCCGCACTCGAGCACCCTGCGGAAGGACATCCCCATCTTTTGGAGATGCTCGAAACTGCTATTGAACATCGCCTTATGCACGCGGAAACGCTTGCGTACTTGCTCCACCGCGTTCCCTACGACAGCAAAGTCGCAAAGTCCGTAACCCTTCGCAAGCACGGCAGGCCGCTCAAACCGGACCTCGTTGAAATCCCGGAAGGCGAAGCCACTCTCGGCCTTAGCAAAGCAAACAACGAAACATTTGGCTGGGACAACGAGCGCAGTGAGTGCGTTGTCGGTGTTCCAACTTTTGCCGTCGAGCGCCACAGCGTCACCAACGCCGATTTCTTGCGCTTCGTCCAGGCCGGAGGCTATCAGCATCGCCCGCTTTGGAGCGATGATGGTTGGGCCTGGAAAGAATCTTCGAGCATTGAGCATCCCGTCTTCTGGATTCGCAATGGCAACATGTGGATGGCGCGCACCATGTTCGAGGAAATTCGCCTCCCGCTCGATTGGCCGGTTTACGTCAGCCACGCCGAAGCGACCGCGTACGCCAACTGGCTCGGCCGCCGCCTGCCCAACGAAGAACAATTTCACCGCGCGGCCTACGGCAGCCCTAATCACGAGGCCGAGCGTCAATATCCATGGGGCAGCGACGAGCCCTCGGCCAAACATGGCAACTTCGATTTCGCGAATTGGGATCCCGTTCCCGTCGGTTCACATCCCGCGGGCGCAAGCGCCTTCGGCGTACACGATCTGGTCGGCAACGGATGGGAATGGACACGCACCATCTTCGGTCCGCTCCCCGGCTTTTCCGCGATGCCGTTTTATCCCGGCTACTCTGCGAATTTCTTTGACGGCCAACACTTCGTCATGAAGGGCGGCTCGCCGCGCACCGCCGCGTGCATGCTTCGCCGCTCCTTCCGCAACTGGTTCCAGCCACACTATCCGTACATTTACGCAACTTTCCGTTGCGTCGAGGATTGACGGAGCCTAGCCCCGGGAGCAAAGATGCCGACTCAACCCCTTCTGAAGCCGGTGGTGTCGCCGCTGTCTGCGGAGTTTGCAGACGACGTGCGCACAGGCCTCACCAAATCCGGCCAGCGCGAAGTTCTTTCCAAATATCTTTACGACGAGGTGGGCTCCGCGCTCTTCGAAGCCATCTGCCTTTTGCCGGAGTACGGCCTTACGCGCGCTGACGCGCGCTTGCTCCGCCGCTACGCCGGCGAAATCGTCGCGCGCATTCCTCTACCCGGGCATATCGCCGAACTCGGCAGCGGCAGCGGCAAAAAAACTCGCTGGATTCTCGAAGCGGTTGCGCGCCGCCAGCCCACTTTCTATTACCCAATCGAAATTTCCCCCGCCGCGCTCGCCGCTTGCGAAAAAGAACTTGGCCAGATCGACCTCGTCCACATCGTCGGTTTCGAAAAGCCTTACCTCGAAGGCTTGCAATCAGTGGCCAATCGCCGCGAACCGGGCGATTCCGTGTGCGTTCTTTTTCTCGGCAGCACCATTGGCAATTTCGATCGCCCCGCCGCCGACGATTTTCTGCGGCAGGTCCGCTCTATTCTCGCGCCGGGCGATTCCCTGCTCATCGGCACCGATCTCGAGAAAGATATCGCCACACAGCTGCTCGCGTACGACGACCCCGCTGGCGTCACCGCCGCATTCAACATGAACGTCCTCGCTCGCATCAATCGCGAACTCGGCGCCGATTTTAATCTCAAGGAATTCGCTCACGAAGCCCGCTGGAACGCGGAAGAACGCCGCATCGAAATGCATCTTTGCTCGCTACGCCGCCAACGAGTCAACATTCCCGGCGCCAATCTGCGCATCGGCATCGAATCCGGCGAAACCATCTGGACGGAAAGTTCTCACAAATACGCCGCGTCCGAGCCAGCCGCGATGGCAGCCCGCACTGGCTTCCATTGTGAAGCGCAATGGATCGATGAAGAGTGGCCCTTCGCGCAAAATCTGTGGATCGTGGAATAAAACCAGAGCGACTCGATCCGCCAAACCAGTGGTACAGACTTCCGTCCGTGCGCTTCGGGTGGCGCGCTTGACGGCCTCGCGCATCCTTTAAAACGACTCAATTCGCCAAACCATCTGCGCCGAAAATACTTTTTCCGTACTCATCTTCCACCGCGCCAATATCTGCGACCCCTGATATACGCGCTCGAATCCGCCTTCCGATTCCGAAACTGTCTCAATCGGCGCAATCCAGTAATCCTGCGTTCCCGGCGCATGCAGCGTAATCCGCACGCGTTGCCATCCGTCTTCCATGCGCAAGATCGGCCCAGGCAATATTCCACTCATGCGCAACGGCCGTGGCCCATCCGCCGTTTCAAAAAAACGGTCCGCGTCATTCGGAGCCAACAAATTAATCACAGATTCAATTCCAATCATCACCGCCCGTTCCAGCGGCTCCTTCAACTTAATCCCAATCTCGCACGCCACCTCGCAGCCGTTCGGCGCCGGCCCAAGCGAAAATCGTTTCGTCAGCGAAAATGGCACGTCGCCGTCTTTCGTCGGCAACATCGCTTCCCGCACGATTTCTGCTTCCTGCGGCCCGGAGCTTTTCACCGCGTACTCGCCCGACGCAAATCCCGCGTCCTCCTGCAATTGCAGCGATTCATACTCTTCGTGCGTTCGCTTTGGCGAAAAGATGAGCGCGCGAAATGCATTCCGCGCCCACCGGTCATACCGCAAATATTTTTCTAACCCCTGCTCTTTCACTCGCGTCTGTTCGTGAATGGACGCCACCACTCCGCTCGCTGAATTCGTCGCGTCCGCGAGCCGCGCGTGATAAGCCTCCGGCCGTCGCTGCATTGAATTGACCAACGTCGTCGCCGCCGGGCGAAAGTCCACCAACGGCAGCGTCGCTCCATCCGACGGCTTCAACAACACCTGGCACTCCGGCGAAGTAAACAACAGTTCATTCGCGCCGTCCGCGTCGTAGTCAAGCATCTCCACTCGCGATGGCAACCCTCCCGGCACTTGCCGGTCCGCCAGCCATTCCGCACGAATCAAATTTTTCCAGAGCGCTGTGCGCAAGTGCGGCGCATACAGTCCTCCAAACACGCCATGCCAGTACGCGTCGTTGCACTGCCCTCGCATCAACAAATCTCGCGCTTCCGCCAGCTCTTGTGTCTGCTTGCTCGCAATTTTTCGTACTGGCATTGCCGCCACGCGCGTCGCCGTCCGCAACATCTTCTTGTGCAGGAGATTCGCCTCGGCGTACTTCCGAAAAAATCCCCGCCACGATCCCCCACGCAAAAACCCTGCCACTTCCGGCCGGCCGGAGAACTCCTGCTGCACCGCGTTATACCGTCGCCGCACCGCCGTCGGAAATGCCCATTCCGTCATCTCGGCATACGACGCCGTCGGCAAGTCCGCGCGGCCCAGCGACGTATGCGATTCCGTGTACTCGCCCGGCGGGGTCAAACTCAGCCAATCCAGATTCGCTTCCAGCGCCTCAAAGAAATTCTCCAGCCATCGGTCTTCATAGCAATGCTTGAATGTCCCAGGCCAAACGCCGAATTTCTCCATGTCGTCGCCCATAGCCGCGACGCCCTCGGGATGAATCGCCGCCGATTCCCGCAAAAATTGCATTACGTCCTCGACCCTGCCAAACGGCAGCAAATACCGCAGCGCCTTCAATCCTGGAAAAAGCCGCACAATCTTTCCGCGGTCTTCCGCCACGTAGGCGCCGAACAATTCATTCGGCTCAAATCCCGCCGACAAAAAATGATAGTCATCCACCAGCGAATAGCCGACCTCGGCCGCTGCAAGCGCCGACGGCATCTGTGGTTCCCACACCCGCTCCGCCAGCCAAGCCCCGCAAGGCCGTTTGCCAAAATGCTTTTCTAAATAACTCGCCAGCCGGGTCACTTGCTCAACCTGATCCTCGATGGGAATTACCGGCAGGATCGGCTCGTAAAATCCGCCGCCGATCATTTCCACCTGTCCACGCTGTACAAGCGCGCGCAGTTGCGCGAAATATTCCGGATGATTTCTCTCGATCCACGTCAGCAACGACCCGGAATAATGCAGGCCCACGCGAATCGCCGGATGTTTCTCCAGCATTCGCACGAACGGGGCATATGCGTGCTGGTAGCACTTTTCGATGACGTCTTCGAAGTTACCAACCGGCTGGTGCGCGTGAATCAGCAGTGAGAGGTGAAATTTTGGCGGCACAGGGGACGTTTCTTGCTCCTCAGTTCATCATAACCCGTCTGCAATCCCACAGTAGCGTCACGCGGCAGAGCCGTTTGCCGCAGGCGGAATACCGTCACAAACCGCTGTGTTTTGCCGCCCAGCCGCAGATCAGCTGCAATGCCTCAGCCGAAATCGTCTCTTCAATCGCGCCATACTCTGCCGGCGTTCCCGATTCCGCATGCTGCAGCAAATGATTCAAGTCCGGCATCTCTTTGACGGTGGCTTCTTTGTCGCCTGCCTCTTCCAGCGCTTTCTGTATCAGCGGCAGATTTTCCGCCGACGATACCTGCAAATCCTTGCTTCCATTCAACACGAGCGCAGGGCACATTACCTTCTTCAGTGCTGGCAGCGGATCGTAATCCAGAAAATACCGGAACCACGGCGAACTCAGCATGTGAATCTGCGCCTGTACGGAAGCCGGCATCGAACCTTCCGCCATTCCCGACGAAATTACCATCGCATCTAATTTCTTTTCGAGCACAACCGCATCGCGCTCCTCGCGAACCATCGCATATGCTTTGCGATCCACATCGAGGCTCTGCGCAACCTGTGCGATCGGCATCCCCGCAGCCTCGGCGATAGCTCTGGACTGCGCCAGCATTATCTTCTCGCCCGTTTGCGCGGGAGTCGCGAGCAGAACAATCCATGCCACCTCGCCTTTTCCCGCAAGAAGCGGCGCGATAAGTCCTCCTTCGCTGTGCCCTAAAACGCCAACTTTCTCCCGCAGGGTCTCTTTGCGCCCTTTCAGAAATCCAAGCGCCGCTTCCGCGTCCGCGGCAAAATCCTCCGTCGTCGCGGCGGAAAAATCGCCCGTTGATTTCCCAATACCTCGCTTGTCGTAACGCAACACCGCAATTCCCTTTCGTACCAGCGCGTCCGCAAGCACAAGAAACGACCGGTGCCCTGCCAGGAATTCATCGCGATTCTGCGGCCCCGATCCCGCCACGAGCAACGCCGCTGGAAACGGTCCAGTTCCCTGCGGCAGCGTCAGTGTCCCAGCCAGCGTCGCCGTTCCTGCCGCATTTTGGAAGCTGACCTCCTCCTCCTTATACGGGTACGGCTTCGCCGGATTTTGTGGACGCCGCACTGCCAGCACTTCGTCCGACCGTTTGAACTCCAGCGCAACGGTGTCCTGGTTCTGACTCCATTTTCCCGCGATCGCGTTGTGCGCCGCGTTCATCGTTCCTTCGTAAACTCCCGTGACCATCGCTATTTCAAAATGCACCGAGCCGTTCCGCTCGCTCAGTTTGGACATCGGCAAGCCGTTCGCACCCTGGTCCAGACTGTCCAGCGTGCCGCTCAATTTCTTTTCTTCGTCGTGAGCAACATGCAGTTGCAGACGGTACCGCATGTTTCCATTCTGAAATGCGCCCTGCCACGTTCCTTCGAACTGCGAAATCGCTTCCGCCGGCTTCTTTCCCGCCGCATTCCCGCTCTGCCGATGAAATACCAGCGGGAAGCTTTGCCCCGCCTGCTTCCAAGCTCCGGTCATCGATCGCCCATCCGCTCCCAGGTTTCCTTCGAATGAAGCTCCCACCGATGGGATCTCAAACCGTAGCGTTCCCTGCGCCTGGCTCACCGCGCTCGCTTCCATCCCGTACACCGACTGCTCCGGGCTGTCCAATCGCGCCCGTAAGTCGCCGCCTTTTTCGCCGCGGACGTGCAGCACCAGCTTCATCCGGGCTTCGCCCACCGCGAGTTCGCCTTCCCACTCTCCCTCGACACCGGTCGGACGCACGGCTGCCTGCGATGACCGACCGGAAGTCACCGGCTTCGGCGCCGTTTGCGCGCCCACCATCGCGCCACCTGCTAGCAACACCGTACTACCCCAAATCGACGCCCGCATGTGCATGTTCAAGCGATTCCCCTCAAGTTCGATCCCAATTCCCCGTATTTTGTCGCCCCAATTTCATTGCTTTTCCTCGGCAGAGTTCCCTCACACCGCATTGACACCATCGTTTCCGTATGAAAGTCTACACGCCGAACGCATGAGAGTTACGGCAAAAGGCGAGTACGCCACGCGAGCGGTTCTCCATCTCGCAATGCAACATCCCGGCGTCGTGACCATTCACGAAATCGCGGCGCGCAATCGTATCCCTGTCAAATACCTCGAACAGATTCTCCTTGAGCTTCGTCGCGCCGGTCTCATCGCTAGTCGCCGCGGCGTCCACGGTGGTTACAAACTCACCCGCCACCCATCCGAAGTTTCTATCGGTGATGTCTTGCGTGTCGCCGACCACCGCGTAACCGATTCTTCCTGCGCCCAGCATGACTCGGACCGCGGATACCCCTGCGCCGATTCCAAGGGCTGCGGCTTGAAGCAGGTCTGGAGCGACGTCCAGCTCGCCGTCGAAAAGATTCTGTTCGAAACTACCTTCGCCGACGTATGCGCTCGCTCGCAAGCCACCTCGCTTCCACGCTCGCACAGTCGTCTTTACGAATTGCAAGCTTGACCGTTTTCCGCAGAAAAAAACGGCGCTCAAGCCTGAACTTGAGCGCCGCCAAATCTCTTCATCGTGTTTTCCGGAAATCCTACTTCGCGGCGTAATAGTCCGTGTTGCCCGCCGCATACGCTTGCCACTTCTCCGGCAAATCTTCCATCGCGAAGATCGCCGTCACCGGACAGACCGGCACGCAAGCGCCGCAGTCAATGCACTCGGTCGGATTGATATACAGCTGCGTCACGCCCTCGTGCCCCGCCTCATCCTTCCGCGGGTGGATGCAGTCCACCGGGCAAACGTCCACGCACGCGGTGTCTTTCGTGCCGATGCACGGCTCGGCAATCACGTAAGCCATTCACGCTCTCCATTGCTCGGAACAGCGGCCGGAGGCTCTTCCGCACTTCCCATTCCGGCGAGTCACGCTGCGCTCTATTTGGCTTTTGGCCAGCGAACAATATCACTTGATTGTACGCGGCACGCTTGCGATTCTCAACTGACGCGCCCGAAGAGGGTCGGTCATCCTGAGGGAGCATCGCCACCGAAGGATCTCAGCGAAATAATTCATTACGGCACGGCTGCAGACGGGGCTCCCAACAATAAGCATGCTCAACACCAAAGGCAATCGCATCACCTACTTCGGTCACAGCGCGTTTTCGCTCACCACCGCTTCGGGCGAAGTCGCCCTCATCGACCCCTGGGTGACCACCAATCCCTTCTGCCCAGCCGCTCTGAAATCCATCTCCCGCCTTGACGCCATTTTTCTTTCTCATGCCCACACCGACCACTTCGGCGATCTCCTCGCCCTCGCAAAGCAGCATCATCCCAAAATCGTTGCCATCTTCGAGACATGCCTCTACATCGCGGAAAAAGGCTTCGAAAAAGAAGTCTGTCCGATGGGCAAAGGCGGTACCCAAACCGTCGGCTCGTTTCAAGTCACCATGACCCACGCCTTCCATTCGAATTCGATCGAAGACGACGGCGTTCGAGTTTACGGCGGCGAACCGGCCGGCCTCATCCTTCGAATGCCGGGCGGCTTCACGGTTTATCACGCCGGTGATACCGCCGTCTTCGGCGACATGAAATTAATTGGCGAACTCTACAAACCCGACCTCGCCATCCTCCCCATCGGCGACCTTTTCACCATGGGCCCGCGGGAAGCCGCCTACGCCATCCGCCTTCTTGGCGTAAAGCATGTCATCCCCATGCATTACGCCTCGTTTCCCATGCTAACGGGCACAGCCGATCAATTCCGCGACGATTGCCGCGACATCTCCGGTCTCACCATTTACGCTCTAAAACCAGGCGAAAGCCTCGCTTGATTTTTGAACGCAATTTTTGGCGCTTCAAATCGGATCTAACGGAAGAAGTTTCGAATGAAAAAGCCCACATTCGCGGGTCGCTCGGCGAGCCGCCGCATAAAATACGGAAACCAGTCGTTGCCATAGGGAATATATACGCGCACGCGGTAGCCGTCCCGCACCAGGCGCCGTTGTAAATCGACGCGCACGCCGTACAACATCTGAAACTCGAAGTCGTCTTTCGAAATCCTATTTTCCGCCGCGCACCGGATTGTCGCTCCAATCATGTGCGGATCGTGCGTCGCAATTCCGTGATAAAAACCGCTGGGCAGCAACAGCCGCATCAGCCGCACGTAATTCGCGTCCACATCGGCCTTGCTTTCAAACGCCACGTCCGGAGATTCCTTGTATGCGCCTTTACACAAGCGTATCCGGCAGCCGTAGGCCAGCAAGTCCTGCACGTCCTGTTCGCTGCGGTATAAGTAAGCCTGAACCACCGTTCCGATCGCCGGGCTCTGCGAACGCACTCGCTTCACCAATTCTATCGTCCGCTCCGTGTAGACGGAGCCTTCCATGTCCACGCGCAAAAAATTATCCTTGGCCGCCGCCCGTTCGACGATCGAAAGCGCGAGCCCCTCGCAAAACTCCGTGCTCAAATCCATTCCAAGCGCCGTCAATTTGCACGACACGTTTGCATGCAATCTTTGTTCCGCGATTTTATCGAACACTTCCAGGTAGGCGTCCCTCGCATGCTGCGCGTCGGCGGTGGAGGAAACGTTCTCGCCGAGATAATCCAGACTGACCAGCATCCCGTGATCGTTGCAGACGCGCGCCGCGGCCAGCGCCTCATCCAGCGATTCGCCGGCGACAAATCGCCGCGCCATCGTTCGCGTCCTATTGTTGGACGTGACCCAATTTGCAAAACTTTTGCTTTGAGAAAGCTTGAGGAGTGTCGACCGGAGCATACCTGTCTATTATGACGGTACCAAAAGCCCCTTACGAGTGACTGTGCCCTTCCAGGAACTTTTCCGCGTCCAGCGCCGCCATGCAGCCGGACCCCGCGGCGGTGACTGCCTGCCGGTAGCGGTGATCCTGCACATCGCCCGCGATAAACACGCCGGGAATCTCCGTCAAACTTCCGTGTGTGGAAATCAGATATCCGTTTTCATCCGTCTTGAGTTTGCCCTTGAAGACGGTAGTATTCGGGTCGTGTCCGATGGCCACGAAAACCCCGTCCAGCGTAAGCTCCCGTTTTTCGTGCGTCTCGGCATTGGCAACGGTTAAACCCGTGACCAAACCTTCCGGCGCGTGAATCGTTTCCACAACCGCAGGCGTCACAAATTCTATTTTTGGATTTGCCTTGACGCGGTCGATCATGATTTTTGACGCGCGGAATTCCGTCCGGCGATGAATCAAATAAACTTTCGTCGCGTACCGCGAAAGAAAATTCGCTTCTTCCATCGCTGAATCGCCGCCGCCCACGACCGCAATCGGTTTCCCGCGGAAGAAATATCCGTCGCACGTCGCGCACGTCGAAACGCCGCGTCCAATCAATTCGCGTTCGCCCTTCAATCCCAAAAGTCGCGCCGAAGCTCCCGCCGCCACAATCAAACTATTCGTCTCAATCGTTTCTTTGCCGGCCGTGATTTTAAACGGCCGCTTCGTCAAATCCACTTCCGTCACCGCGCCGGATTTGAATTCCGCGCCGAATTTCTCCGCCTGCTTGCGCATGTTCGCAATCAGTTCGGGCCCCATAATTCCCTCCGGGAATCCCGGAAAATTCTCCACGTGCGTGGTCAGCGAAAGTTGGCCGCCTGGCTCGTGCCCATCCAGCACTACCGGCTTCAAATTCGCGCGCGCGGAATAGATCGCCGCGGTCAGTCCCGCACATCCGCTGCCGATGATGACTACGTTCTCCATGCCATCGTTCTCCGCACTGTTAGATTCCTGACCCACCCGCCAAGATACAGCGGTCCTAAATTGTAGCATTTGCTGGCTTTTTGCCCGTCTGCCGGAATCGCCGAGCGGCCCCGCAGCCAAATTGGAACCGACCTTCTATCGCAACTGTCTCTTCTCGAATTGACCGCCCAATTTCGCGGCGGTTATTCTTCCTCTTTCCAATCTTCCCGCCAGGAGACTCTTTCTATGGACCCGCGTTACCCGATCGGAGATTTTGCAATGCCCGCAAGCGTCACGCCTGCGCTGCGACAGGAAGCAATTCAGCAAATCGCGGAAACGCCCGCGAAGTTCCGCGCCGCGGTCAAGGGATTGAGCGAATCGCAGCTCGATACTCCCTATCGTGATGGCGGGTGGACCGTGCGGCAATTGGTGCATCACCTGCCGGACAGCCACATGAACGCTTACGTGCGCTTCAAGCTGGCGCTCACCGAATCCACGCCGACGATCAAACCGTACGCCGAAGACAAATGGGCCGAGCTCGCTGATTCGCGTTCCACGCCGATCGAAACTTCGTTCGTATTGCTCGAATCGCTTCATTCGCGATGGGTTCTGCTTTTGCACTCGCTAAAGCCGGAGAATTTTTCGCGCAAACTAGTTCATCCGGATCGCGGCGAAAGAAACATTGATTGGCTGCTCTTTGTTTACGCCTGGCACGGCCCGCATCACACCGCGCACATCACTGAATTGCGCAAAGCAAAAGGCTGGTAATGGCAGGAAATTCAGGCAGTTTTCTTTTCCTTCAGCTCTTTGATCAGCGCTTTGCCTTTACGGAACCACGGCCGCTCGTAGCGTTGCATGTAGCGCGGTAGCGTGCGCTTTTTCGCCATCAGCGTTTGCGCCCATTCTTTTGCTTCGTCGTTTCTTCCCGCGAGTTTCAGAAATCTCGCGTAGTTGTAGAGCGTTTCCGGCGTGTTGGTGAACTGGATCGGCTCGGCGAACATCGCTTCGGCGCGCGCATAATCTCCGGTTTGTGCGTACGCGTTTGCGAGAATCGCGGCGGCGCGGTAGTAATCGAATTTGTGGTCGCTGCGGACGGCGATTTCCAGATCCGGAATCGCTCCGGCGAAATCGTTTAATCCAACGGAAGCTTTTCCGCGCAAGTAAAACGTGTGCCGCGAATCACTTCGCGCGGCAATTGCTTTTGTAAATGCTTCGCGCGATTTCTCAAATTTCTTTTCGTCGAGATACATTTCGCCGAGTTCCTCGAAATTCGCGGCGGAAGGATTATCCAGAATGTCGGTTTCAAGCTTTTGAATCCGCGTCCGGCGGCCGAAGCCCCGAAACACTCCGCGAAGAAGCCCCAGATCCGGAACCGCTTCGACGACCAGATACGCGGCGGAGCCAACGAAGCCGCCGAAGAGAATAATGTAGAACCAATAGTTTTCCGGGCGACGCCGCACGAAATGGATCAGTGCGACAATCTGCACGATAAAACCCCACGGATAAAAAAGATGGCTGAGCCCGAACATGGCGCGTCCTGGTGCTCCCAGTCGTGAAATTAAGCGGTACTCATCAGATTATCGGCAATTCGCCCCTACTTCGTCGCCGCCAATTCGTACAGATATTCCACGTGAGACAACACGGCACCGTCCATGCCCCGGACCTTGGGATTGGCGGATTCAATCAAATAATATTCGTCGGGGGCGTGGGCGCCGCTTCCGTGACCAAGGCCGAAGTGGCTTGCGGGCATTTTGAGCGGCTCGCCGGTAAACACATAACCCGGCCAGGAACCGGCAAGGCGCGGCATTTCGATCGGGTCGATCCCAGCACGGTTGTAAACCGCTTTTTCGGCGCGAGAGATCAGCGCATCCATCGGAGTGCTGGTCGGGTCGTATCCGCCGGTGACGTTGACTTCGATATCGCCGAAGCCGCGCTTGGCCAGATGCGCTTTCAGCGCCTCGGCAGCTTCCGTCGCTTTCATGTCCGGCACGAGACGCAAATCCATTTTTGCAACGGCGCGCCCGGGCAAAACGGTTTTCCCGCCGGGCCCGGTATAACCACCAACGAGCCCTTCGATATTCACGGTCGGGCGCGAGACGAGAAGCTGGAGGGATTCCTCAAAACCGACGTCATGCACCCAGTGCTGCACACCCATCGATTTCATCACGTTCGCTTCATTCAACCGCTTCGCCGCGTTCGCGATCATTTTCTTTTCCGCGTCGCTGAGCGGGCGAGCTTTGTCGGCCAAACCGTCAATGGCGGGATCGTTTCCGTCCTTTGAAACAAGTGTGGCAAGCGCTTCGACAAGATGCCACGCCGGGCTATCCAGACGCGCTTTGTTGCTTGAGTGAACGTCCTTTACCGGCCCACGTCCCCATTTGGCGCCGCTCGAAACCAGTTCCAGTTCGATCACGCCTTTGGCGCCATAGAACGTTGTCACGCTGCCGTCGAGATCCTGCGAAGCAAACGGCATGTAGACACCGACTGTCTTCTTCAACGCTTCGAGAACTTCCGTCTGGCGAACCACTTGCGGGAAATGCGGCGAGCCGATCTCTTCTTCGCCTTCCGCAACAAAAACAAAATTTACCGGCAGTTTTTTCCCTGCCCCGCGGATCGCATGCAGCGCCGCGAGAAACGTCGCTTCTGGCCCTTTCTGATTGACGGCGCCGCGGCCCATAAGAATTTTTCCGACTCCAGGCCGGTCGATGATCGCCGCGTCGAGCGGAGGCGAAGCCCATTCCTTCGGATCGAACTGCTTCACGTCATACATGAAATAGAGCCCGACCGTTTTTGGTGCGCCCGCGTCGAGCGTCGCAAAAACGCCGGGATGTCCTTCGGTCGGCATCTTCTTCACCATACCGAATCCGGCTTCTTTGAGCATGTCCATCATCAGCTGGCAGCCTTCGTTCATATTGCGGTTTTCTGCTGCGATGCTCGGCAGCTTGATCCAGTTCTGCAGGCGTTTTACGGATTCGTCGTGCCGCTTTAGGATTTCCGCGCGGATTCCGCCAAAATCTTCAGCCGCCATCCAGTTTGGGATGGGCAATCCGGCCACCGAAAGCCCCGCCGCACCCGCCCCAACACTCGCAATCGCCCCCTGCAAGAATTCACGCCGATCGGTCATGGTTTCCTCCCACTCGCGGGCGAAAGGGTACACGTTCTTGGCCGCGCGGGCAATCTGCGGCTGAAGCGAGGACACGCCGGTGCGAAGTCCGCCGAACTGAAATCTGGTTAACCATAATCACCCCTCCCCCTGACCCCTTGTTCCTCGCAATGTATTCATTCCAAAAAGGCTTACAGGGGACAGTTTCTGTAAGTATTGAATCTAAAGCAGTTAGCAATTGGATCGCGGAAACTCGGAAGCTGCAAGAGGGGTACGCCCCGGCATTTGTGCAAAGAGCGCGGGGACAATTTTGCGGCACGAGACCGCGCCCGTGCTGCAGGACATGAACAGCACGAGTTGGGGAAGCTCCCACGTAGCCGAAACGGATTCTTTGTGTTTGGGCCGGGAGAGGTAGACCGGTTTCAGCGAAACGTTTGGCGACAACGCAGCCGTGGAAGAGTTGCTTGCGGCGATCGCGCAGGCAGCTCCGCGTTAAACACGGAATCTAAACCGTTTGTCAAACCTCCGTCCGCAACCACGACACGCGTATTTCTAGCTCACGGTACGAGATCGGGTTGGTTTGGCTCGAAATGGAGAGAGGGCGCTCTCCATGAGTAAGTGTTTTGCGCCTCAGGCGGGGACGATCTACTCAGATTTCTGGTGAAGAAGCGGACTACAGTCGCGTTGAAGTCACGATGAAACGCGGCCCGGTCAAATCCTGCGGAGTCCGTACAAATCTGAGGAGCCTGTTTGGCTAGTGCATCTGGGCAAGGGGGCAAAAAAGCGAAGTGCCCAGCCGATGCCACAAGATGCTCTTCAGGAGGCTTGCCAAGCTCGCTGCGAACAATCGCGGTGTTCCATTCATCAGGGACCTGTTCATCGTTGCTTGCTCTCCATAGCTGAATTGGGATTGTGACCGCCTTCAGCGAGCCGGGCCCGAACAAATAGCTGACGGCAGGCGCAGCCACGACGGCGACCCTAACGCGCTCGTCGTGAAACCAAGCGGGGACCGCCGCTATTCTTTCCAGTTGATCACCTTTTCGCTGCTTTACGAAGATGCATTCGGGAGCACCGGGACGTGTGGTGCAAAGTTCGAGCATTCGATTCAAATCGGGCGTCCCGCCGGATGCCACCAGTGTTGTGAAGCCACCCAGCGAGAAACCGAACATTCCGACGCGAGAGGGATCCAGGTGATGGCGGCCGGGCCACACGGCGAGCAGGTAGTCCAATACCAGCTTTACCTGGCGGGGCCGGTCCGTGAGATTCTTGCGGTTTCCGGTGTAGCTCTGGTCCTGGTAGTTGTCCCCGGTGTGAGTCGGGGCGGCGACAAGAAAACCTGACTGCGCAAGAGCCAAGGCAGTGTCGTAATGGCTGGCGGACCCTCCGCCGGTTCCGTGAGAAATGAGGACCAAAGGCAAGGGTCCGTCTAGAACACGCCCATCGACAGAGACCGTCTGCATGAAACTACCGACTGGCTGAGTCGTTGCTGGATCATTGCTTGGATACCAAAGGAAAACGGAGATTGGCCTACCTGCGGCGTCCGGGACTGAAAGTTGCTGGAACCCCACTGTTCCAAGAGCTGAGGGGACCAGCAAAACGAGGGCCAGCAACAGGAGCGCAACGAGTCTCATGAGACTTTCTGGAAGAGACAACGACAACACTTGTACTGACGCAATCCCGATGTGTTGGTGAGCAGTCGGGCCCTCGCCAGGTGGCGGCGTGTCCATGGCTGGGGTAGGATGGACTGGCCCTAAAACAAAAAGGAGAAACGATGGCACGCGCAGCGGGAACTTACGCGGTTTTTGAGACTTCGCAGGGAAATATTGTGATTCGGTTGCTGGAGAAAGAAGCGCCGAACACGGTAGCGAATTTTGTGGGGCTTGCGGAAGGGACGAAAGAATTTACGAATGAGCGGACGGGCGCGAAAGAGAAGCGGCCCTTTTACGACGGACTGGTTTTTCACCGCGTGATTCCGGACTTCATGATTCAGGGCGGATGCCCGCAAGGGACGGGAATGGGCGGGCCGGGATACAAGTTCGCGGACGAATTCCATCCTTCACTGAAACATTCGACGAAGGGAAAACTTTCCATGGCGAATTCGGGACCGGGAACAAACGGAAGCCAGTTTTTTATTACCGTGGCGGCGACGCCGTGGCTGGATAACCGGCACACGATTTTTGGCGAAGTGGTGGAAGGCCAGGACGTGGCGGACAAAATTTCGAAGTTGGCGAGGGATTCGAGCGACCGGCCGCGGACGGCGGTGACGATTAACAATTTGAAGATTGAACGGGTTTCGTAGCTCACGGACAAAGCGATGGGCCGATCGAGAGTTGCGCAGCGAAATTGGATTGTAGTCGTGGTAGCGCAGCCAAGAGGCTAGCAGAGCGCTGAAGGTTGAGTATGTGAAGATTGAGCCCGTGTCGTAACGGTTGTTTCCGCTGACTTTCTTCAGGGGCTAAAGCCCGGCACGCGGAGCACTTTACGTCGGGGCTGAAGCCCCGACCTCCCGAAGAACTGTTTGAGCGAGAAATCAAGATTCCCGAGGGCGTTTCTTACATCGATGCAACTTCCGTTGCGATTGCTGATTGAAATGATTGTGGCGATGCTGGGGGGATTTATTTTGTGGCTGGCGCTGGTGAGCCACAAGATACCGGACCGGCACGCGGGTTCGTGGCTGATGGTTGGCGTGTTGTTGATGGTTTGGGGCTCGTTCACTTTTTTTCGGGCAAAGGGGTTGCGGACGTATTGGGTGGATCGCGTGGGCGGAATTTCGTTGTTACTGGCCGGCGGATTGATGCTGGTGCTGACAAAGGTGCCGTTCGGATGGGTGACGCCGATGTTTGCGACGCTCGGCGGACTGTTCGTCTCACGCGGACTGGCGGGAGTTGTGTTAGTCTCACGGCGAAATTAGGGATCGCGCCGCAGCTCAAGCCGCAAGACGAAAGAGAGGCACCATGCTGAAGGACTTCAAAGAATTCGCAATGAGGGGCAATGTTCTGGATTTGGCAGTCGGCGTAATCATTGGCGCCGCGTTTGGAAAAATCGTAGCGTCACTGGTGGACGACATACTGATGCCGCCGCTCGGACGACTGCTTGGACATGTAGATTTCTCAACCAAGTTCATCAACCTGAGCGATCAAACATACGAAACGCTGGCGGCGGCAAAGTTGGCGGGAGCGCCGACGCTGAACTACGGAAACTTTATCAACACGATTATCAATTTTCTGATCGTGGCGTTTGCGATTTTTATGGTTGTGAGAATGGTGAATCGCTGGGCGGTGAAACCGGCGCCTGCGGCTGCGCCGACGACGAAAGATTGTCCACAATGCGCGATGGCGATTCCGTTGGCGGCGAAGCGGTGCGGGCATTGCACGTCGCAGTTGTAGAGAGATGAACCGAAAGCGCCGGCGAGACGCCAGCGTTACAAAGGACCGAGAGACGCCGCCGGTTAGATGGGCGGCGTTTTCTTTTTGTTGCGGTTGGCAGCGAGATGGGCGCGAAGGCGGTTGAGGAGCTCTTCTTCTTTGCCAGCGTCGATATCCTTCTGGAGTTCTTCGAGCGCAAAGTGAACGACGTCGTGATGATGAAGTTCTTCCGGTTGGACTAGATCGCTGAAACGGAGCCACAGCCGGTGCAGGAGATTGACTTCGTTGGCGGTGAGATTCGGCGCGTGCGGACCGAGGACCTTGAAAACTTTGTCGCCGGTGGGGAGATGGATTTCCAAATTGAATTGCGGCTTGGGATCGCCGAGGCGTTCCCAGGCTTCGCCGATCTGGCGGGCCTGCTCTTCGCTTTGCCACTTCCCGGAAGAACCGACGATGACGGTGGAAGATTGCAGGCTTTGGCCGGCGCGAAGAATACCGTCCCACAAATCGTTGGCGGCGACGACGGCGAGGCGAATCGATTTGCCACGTTTTTCCGCGAGGCTGAGAGCTTGCGAGAAAAGATGCTGTTCGATGCTGCCGAACAGTTGATCGGCGTCGAGTTCCTGTTCACCGGAAGCGGCGCGGCGCAGGATGCGGACGTGAAGGACGACAACATCGCGACGGCCGGGCTTGAGACGATCGAGAACGTTTGCGAGGTGGTAGAGATTAAATTGATTGCTGATGGGAACGAGGATGTTGCCGGGCTTGGTGCCGACAGCTTCCGGAGTAAGTTCGCCTTCAATTTCGAGATTGAACTGATCCATCTCAACGTGGGCGGTGCCGGACGGACGCGAGCGGCGCTCCGAGATGGAGAAAACGATGAAGAGAAGAATGGAAAATGCGCCGCCAGCCATCGTCGCGACAGGCTTGGTGAACAGGTTGACGACGGCAATGGCGAGCAGTGTGAGCGTGATCAGTGCAAGGCCCAGAGGTAGCTGTACGCCGTTGATCGTGAAGTTGAGCGGGACTTGAAAATCACGATGGCCGGGCTTGGTGTAACGGAGGACGAGAACGGCGAGGCCGTTCATGGCGAAAGACCAGATGACGCCGAAAGCGTAAAGGTTGGCGAGGAACGTGACGTCGCCACGGCTGATGATGATGGTGACGATTTGAAGAAGGACGACGATATTGATGATGCGGTAGCTGGTGCCGAATTTCGGGTGCGGCTGGCGGAACCACTCGCTGAGGACACCGTCCTCGGAGACACGATTTAGAACGCCGTTCGAACCGACGATAGCGGTGTTGACGGCGCCAGCGAGAATGACGGCGCCGACGACAACAACGAAAACGTGAAATACGATTCGTAACAAGAACGGACCGGCGAGATTCATGGCGAGGCCGCCGATCAGGTTTTCGAGGAAGCCCTGGCGGACGTCGTCGGGAATAATCATGACCGCAAAGAACGAGACGAGCGACGTGAAAACGAGACTGTAAACGAAAATAACGAGGCCGGCTTTTTTCAGGTTGGGGAGTTTGGGGTGCTCGATTTCGCGGTAGACCTGAGCGAGGGATTCTTCTCCGCTCATGGCCAGGACGGAATGGCCGAGCGCGATGAATATGGCGATGACGCCGAACATGTGCGGAAGGGGGCTGTGCACGAGCCAACCGAGGGCGTCGGGAGTCAGATGGAGATTGCGCGGATGAGGGAGCGGAGGAAGCGGCGAATGGCGGAGGATGACCGTGTAGATGCACCAAGTGATGAGGATGACCACCATGACGGTGACAAGCTTCATGATGTGGAGGGCTTTTTCGCTCGATTCGGGAATGCCTTTGGTGTTTTCCCACCAGAAATAAACGGTGACGATAATGCCGAAACTTGCGGCGATGAGGCCGGTGGTGCCCCCGGATAAATGGCCCGTTGTGATGTGGAAATACAGGCCGAGTTCGTCGAGAAGGCCGCTGAGATACTGGCCCGCGGCGACGCCGCTGATGGGGCCGGTGAGGATGTAATCGAACATCAAAGCGGAGACAGAGAATTTGGCGAGGCCGCCGCCGAGAGACTGCTTGACGGCGCGATAGACGCCGCCGCGGACGAACATGCTGCAGCTCTCGACATACACCGCGCGGACGGCGTAAGAAAAAACCATGATGGCGAGAATGAACCAGGGAGCAGTCTTCCCGATGAAGCCCTCTGCTTCGCCACCGGCGTAATAGGCGGAGGAAGCGAGGTCATTGAGAACGATTGCAGCGGCCTTCCAGAAAGAAATGAAGGTGAGAAGAGCGGTTGTGGCGACTATGACGCGCGGAACTGCGTTGCCGCGCCCACCCTGGGCAGCAGGGCCATTGGGAATCGTGCTCATGTATGGGTAATCAGACCAGCAGACTTTAATGCTCGCAAATTTGGCAGGGGAAGTCTAGTTGGCGGGGAATATCGGCGCTGCAAGCGGATGGAGTTAAGGCAAGTCGACATCAATAGCGTAGATGTCGTGGTCACCGCGGCTAAGTTGTAAGACAAAGGAGCCGTCCGGCGCGAGGCCCTCGAGGCCGCAACGCTGAACGCCGCCCTCGAGAAGGAAGCTGCACTCGAAAGCCGTAGTGGTGGAAAGATCGGAAAGTCTGAGGCGATGAACCGGCTCGCCTGGCTCAAGAATATCCTGGAAGAAAAGAAGGCGAGAGTCCGATGACCACAAAGCCGGACCGATAACTTTGCCGTGGGCGACAGTTGTCCATTTTTTTGTGGCGAACTCGAACAGGGAGACTGCGTCGTTCCGGTCGGAAACACATGCGACAAATCTGCCGTCCGGGGACCAGCGGTGTTTCCAATATTTTTCGGAGCCGGGTATTTTTAGGGTGGTTTTCGAGGAGAGATCGAAGATATAGATGCCTGAGGCGGGATCTTCGTCGGCATCGACAGCATAGCTGAGCTTGGTGCCGTCGGGGGACCACGCGGGAGATGTCAAAGGAAATGAATTCGATGCGATTTCGGTGGGCTCGCCGCCGTCAGAGCTGACGGTGTAGATGCGGCTGGAGGCAACACCGGGCGGTTGACCGCGAAACGCGATCAGTTTGCCGTCGGGACGAATGGCGGGGAGGCCGGGATCATACTTACCGGAGACGAGCGCCAACGGGGCCGAGCCATCAAGTTTTGAGCGCCAAAGCGCGTTACCGGAGCCGCGAAAAGCGGTCCAATCCCCCGTCGGGGCGAAGGCAACCCAAGCGGCAGGCTGGCCGCCGAGAAGACCGTGCAGCTCACGAGTTTGCGGATCGATGCGGACGAATTCGCTTCGGGCATTGTTGCCGAGAATAAAGATTCTCTTGTCGTCGGCAGAAGGCAAAAGCACGGAAGCCGACAAAGGGCCAGTGGCAAGCAGGATCGGAGTTTGCGAGCGGCGAAACCAGCCGAAGGATTCGCGAAGAGCCCAAACGGCGCTTGGAGATTTCTCAGAAGAAGCAAGAAAGACGTAATACTTCCCGTCGGCGGTCCAACGACCGCAGCAAAGGCCATCGGCTCCGGTCCAGTTTGGAAGGAATTGATGGAGGCTTGAACCGTCGGAGCGAACTTCCCAGATATGAGAAGGTGCGCCGGGAAGGTTCCCCCAATGGAAACGAAGACGAGAGCCGTCAGGCGACCACGCCAAACCCCATTTCGAGCCGGGGAGATTGAGAATCTTGCGAATCTTTGAGCCGTCCACGTCGATGTTAAAAATTCCTTCCTGAGTGGAATAGGTGATTTTGGCGCCGTCGTGGGTGAAGGTGGCGTCATTGACGGCGATGTCGCTCACGCGGTGGGGAGTGCCACCGACGGCGGACATGATCCAGACCGGTAAGGCAGGCTTACGAGAATCGAAAGGACCGAGGGCAAATTGGGAACCGTCCGGGGAAACGCTCAGAATCCGGGCGTTGGGAAATGGAACCGAGATCGGCTGAGGTTCACCGCCGGAGACTGGCATTTGCGAAAGATCCCATTTGTGACCACGACGAAGTAGAAAGAAAAGGCGGACGCCGTCGGTGTGCAGGCCGCCGTAGAGGTCGGCGCGAGACGAGGTCGTGAGCGCTACGACCCTGACAACGTGAGGATTGGGAAATGGCCGGAGCACGAGCCAAACGAGAAATGCGAGAGGAAGGAAGAATGAGAGTGACGCGATACGCCACAGCGAAATGCGGTGGGACGGCTGCGGCGGGGCGGGCGAGGAAGGCGGGGTCAGCGCCACGATGCGCACAGGCCCGGTCGGCAGCATCTTGGCAACTTCTGAAGCCGGAGGAAGAAGGGTGCCAACGAAACGGTAGCCACGTCGAGGGAGCGTTTCGATGTAGACAGGCTTTTCGGCGGAATCGGAGAGCGCCTGGCGGAGTTTGTTGATGGCCTTGTTGAGACTGTTTTCGAAGTCGACGAAGGTTTCCTGCGGCCAAAGGCGCTGCTGAATCTCTTCTCTAGTGACTACTTGGCCGGGGCGTTCGAGGAGCATGACGAGGATTTCGAACGGCTGTCCGGCCAGGCGGATTTTGGACGCGCCTTTTCGCAGCTGGCCGGCGGGGGCATCTGCGAGGAACGGGCCGAAGCGGAACAAACCGTCAGATTGCAAATTGCCTGGCATGGACTAGGTTTGGGGACGCGTTGTGCAGATTGTATATCGGCGCCCGAGGAGTTTCCAAACACCAAAATGATCGGTGCCTGCTGCAAGAAGCGGCTCCGTTCGACTTATTCCCCTCCAAGCGATTTAATTACAGCGTTTTACAGGGGAAGACCGAAGGAATGAAATAAGTATCGGCCCTCCATTGTGCAGCGCTCCGCAGATTCCTTAGGCTGCGCGGAGTCCTCGGTACGGATCAAAAAATCTCTCCCAAGTCCCGTCGCGCGAATGCGGCAAAGGCGTGTTCGCCGGGCGACGTAGCACGCCCGAACCGCACGCCGAAGGGTGTGGTTTGTACCGAGGAGAACGAAGAGCCTGAAAAATATTGGGGTGGACGAATGAAATCAAATTGCGGAACAGATTCTTGGATACGTGGTTTGTGTGTGAGCTTGGCGTTGCTGTTGAGCGCAGGACTGTGCGCGGCGCAGAAGGATCCGGGAGTACGACCCGGGCCGCCCGGAGCCGGCGGGCAGCTAAATGGGTTATCCGACATTGAGAAGGCGATGTTTAAGGAAGGATTCCAGAGAATGGTGCAACTGGAAGGGGTTTGCGATGACTGCAGCGACCTGACGCTGGGTTCGCACGTTGAAGAGTCGCAGGCAAATTTGGTGACGAAGACGAATTCATCGGGGCTGGGGATTCGATTTAACGGTGACCAGTGCAGCGTGTGCCACAACCAGCCAGCGGTAGGGGGATCGGGCGGATTTCTAGTACCGAATCCGCAGGATCCACCGGGTCAGTACCGCGCTCCGGAAAACCCGATGTTCCATTTGATACCTAACAGGAAGGGCGCGACGAATCCCGTGCCATCGTTCATTCAACAATTTGGGCCGATCCGCGAAGTACGCTTCGCGAGAAAACCGGACGGGTCACCAGACGGCGGCGTACACCAGCTTTTCACGGTGGTGGGCCGCTCGGACATTTTCCCAGATGGGCAGGCACATGCCTGCTCGGCGCAAGCGCTGCCGTACACGGACTTTGAGAAAGAGTACCGGCGAGGGAATGCGCGATTCCGGATTCCACTGCAACTGTTTGGACTGGGAATTCTGGACGGCATTCAAGACCGTGAAATCACGGCGCGGCACGACGCGACGGCGTCGGCGCGGCAGGATCTCGGAATCGCGGGAGTGCCTAATCGAAGCGGAAACGACGGGACGATTACGCGATTTGGTTGGAAGGCACAGAACAAGTCCATCATGATTTTTTCGGGCGAGGCGTACAACGTGGAGATGGGTGTGACGAACGACTTGTTCCCGCAATCCACGGACGAGACGCCGGAATGCCATCAAGGCGTGAGCGAGCCGAATGACATTTTCCGAAGCGACTCGACGGATGTGCGAAACCAGGGCTTTTTTAATCCGTTTCACATTTTGCCCGACTGGCAGATGTTTGCCATCTTTATGAGATTCCTGGACGCGCCACAGCCGGCAACGTTCACGCCGAGTGCAACGCGCGGCCAACAGCTGTTTGGGACGGGCCCGGACAATCCTGGAATCGGCTGCTTTGCGTGCCATACGCCGACAATGATTACTCCCGACCAGAGCGAAACGGCCGCGCTGCAAGGCCTGACGGTCCATCCTTTTTCCGACTTGCTGATTCATCACATGGGCAAGGGACTAGCAGACGACATCACGCAAGGAGCCGCGACGGGAGACATGTTCCGCTCGACGCCGCTGTGGGGTGTTGGACAGCGCCGGTTTTTCCTGCATGACGGCAGGACGGACGACTTGATGAAAGCGATTGAGGCGCATCATTCGCGCGGGCAAGAGTGTGAAGATTCACGCACTCCGTGCTACGGACCTTCGGAAGCAAACACAACGATTGAACGGTTCCGAGGGCTATCTCCAACGGACAAACAGGCGATACTGGATTTTCTGAGATCTCTGTAAATCGACGACCGGTGGTGAATGAAACCGGCTCGCGGGGCATTCTGCTACCCGACGGGCCGGTTTGACTATTTGGCTCCTAATTGGTGGGAGCAGGAACTCGGGCACCACACAAGGTTTGGCAATATAATCTCGGCGATGGGAACCGGGTTGAGTGTCGCGAGTTTGGGCGCTTTGGGAAACCGTGCGGAAGCACGGCTTTTGCACGTTGGGTTGCATTGCGTGAATGTGTATGTGCGGGACCAGGATCGCAGTTTGAAATTTTATACGGAGCAGCTCGGATTTCGCGTGGCATTCGATGCAAAGCTGCAATCGGGCGAGCGATGGGTGGCGGTAGCGCCGCCGGACGGATCAGCGGTGCTGGCTTTGGTGAAGCCGAAAGCGAAATCCCAGGAAGCGAAGCTAATTGGACGAGCGACGCAGATCGTGTTTTTGACGGATGATGTTGCGGCGCGATTCCAGGAATGGTCGAAGAAGGGCGTGCGGTTTTCTTCGGCGCCGCGGCTTAGAAGGATCAAGTACGATCCGCAAACACTGGCCAGGGCTCTAGAGCAATCGCTGTTGCTCGGCACGGAAGCGCCGGTATGGGGCACCGCGGTGGCGCATTTTCGCGACGTAGACGGAAACTCGTTTGTGCTCGCGAGTTACGACGAAGTGACGCACGCAATGGAAGGGCAACGCCGCGTCCTCGAACAACGACAAGAGGCGGAGCGGCGCGCGGCGCGTGAATTGGAGATTGCGCGGGAAGTGCAGGCGAGACTTTTTCCGCAGAGTTTGCCGCCGATGGCGACGCTGGAGTACGCGGGGCTCTGCATGCAGGCGCGGCAAGTAGGTGGGGACTACTACGACTTCCTGGATTTGGGGCAGGAACGGCTGGGCCTGGTACTGAGTGACATCGCAGGAAAAGGGATTGCCGGTGCATTGCTGATGGCGAACTTGCAGGCAAATTTGCGGAGCCAATGCGCGATTGCGCTGGACCAGCCGGAAGCGTTTTTGCGGTCGGTGAATCGATTGTTTTTTGAAAACACTTCGGACGGAGCTTACGCGACGTTGTTTTGGGGCGAGTACGACGAGCGGCGGCAAAAATTGCGCTACGTGAATTGCGGACATTTGCCGGGGTTGCTGTTGCGGCGCGACGGAAGCGTGGAAAAGCTGGAAGCGACGTGCATGGTATTGGGACTCTTTGCGGACTGGGATTGCGCGGTGGATGAACGACAGCTTTCTTGCGGAGATTCGTTGATTTTATATACAGATGGCGTGACGGAGTCGTTCCATGAAGACGAAGAACAATTCGGTGAGGAACGATTGATCGCTGCGTTGCTACGATATCGGGAGCTTCCCGTGCGGGAGATGCTGGGAGCAGTGGTGCGCGAGGTGCAGCAGTTCAGCCCGCAGGAGCAGCAGGATGACATTACATTGATTGCGGCCAAGTGCAGAGACGCCTTGCGCTAGGACAAGAATGCCGACGGACGCGAACGAGACAAATTCCTTCGAAGCAAAATTGATCCGGAAATTTCAATGGCGGTTAATTCCCTTCCTATTTTTCCTCTACGTGATTTCATTCATCGACCGCTCGAACATCAGTATTGCGGCGCTGACGATGAACAAGGATCTGGCGATTTCGAGCGAACAGTTTGGGTGGGTCGCAGGCGTTTTCTTCTTTGGCTATGTGCTCTCAGGAATTCCGAGCAATCTGATGCTGCACCGATTCGGCGCGAGGATCTGGATCACGATTATTTTGATTTTGTGGGGAACGCTGGCGCTGACGATGGGGCTGGTGCACTCGGTACAACAACTTTATGTGCTTCGCTTCGTGCTGGGATTGGCGGAGGGCGGATATTTTCCCGGCGTCGCGTTGTATCTGACGTACTGGTTCCGGCAGCGCGAACAGGCGCAGTGCATTGCGCTGTTTCTGACCGGCTTGCCGGCTAGCAACATGATTGGCGCTCCGCTTTCCGGATGGATACTGGATCACGTTCACTGGATGCATTGGCCGAGTTGGCGATGGCTGCTGGTGGTAGAAGGCGCGCCTGCAATTATTTTTGGAATCGTGACCTATTTTGTTTTGCCGAGCAGGCCGAGCGAAGCGGAATTTCTAACGAGCGAAGAAAAAGATTGGGTGCGGTCTGAACTGGAACGCGAGCGGCAAGCCAAGCAAGAAGCAAAACCAATAGGCACGCTGCAAGCGCTCACTATTTTTCGTGTGTGGCACGCGGGGCTCATCGTGTTTGCGACGAACTGCGGCGTGTATATGCTGACCTTCTGGATGCCGCAATTAATCAAGTTCGTCTCACGGGGAATTTCGAACACGGTGGTAGGCTTGCTGGTAATGATTCCCCACGCGGCGGGACTTGTCGCGATGGTTTTGATTTCGCGAAGCTCGGATAAGCGGCTTGAGCGGAGATTTCACGCGGCGATTCCGGCGTTGTTTGCGGGAACGGCGATGGCGGTTTTGGGGGCGCCGCATTCGATTGCAATAACCGTGGCGTTGTTGGGGATTGCCGTGGCGGGTATGTATAGCGTCTACGGGCCGGCGTACTCGCTGCCGAGCGAATTGCTGACAGGTTCAGCGGTGGCGGCGGGGCTTGGATTGACGAGTTCGATCGCAAACGCGGCGGGTTTTGTGGGGCCGTATGCGGCGGGGTGGATCAGTCAAAGAACGGGGAATTTGTACGGCGGACTGGCCGCGGGAGGCATTTCGCTGTTTCTTTCCGCGATGCTGGCGCTGGCTTTGCCGAAGAAATCGAAGAAAGCGTAAGACGAAACGGGAGACGACGCGTCCATATGCCAAGGGAGAGTTCACGATGAAGACGCCCATCCGGCGGGGCCTGGTGTTAGCAGTGACGACGCTGTTGGTTGCTTTGGCTGGTGTTGCGCAACAAGTGCCGGACACGGCAGCGGAGAAACAGTTCTCGGCGTGGCTGGCGGCATTCAATAGCGGGGACCGCGCGACGCTGCTGCAATACCTGGAGAAGAATTACCCGCAACGCGTAGGAGAGATTGACGGGGTGATGGAGTTCCGCGCGATGACCGGCGGGTTTGAGCTGAAGAAAGTGGAATCGAGCGAGGCGACGAAGTTTACTGCGCTGGTGAAGGAGAAGGACTCAGACCAATTCGCACGGTTGAGCATGGAAGTGGAAGAAGCGGCGCCGCACAAGGTCAAGGGCGTCATCGACTTACGGGCGTGCCCGACGCCTGCGGAGTTCAAACAGGCGCGAATGAGCGAAAGCGAGGCAGTTGCGGGCGTGAAGAAGTTAGCGGAGGCCAGGACGGCTGAGGACAAATTTTCCGGCGCGGTAGCAATTTCGAAAAATGGAAAGATAATTTTCGAGCAAGCCTACGGGCTCGCGGACCGCGACAAGAAAACTCCTAATTCCCTTTCCACACAATTTCGCATGGGTTCGATGAACAAGATGTTCACGGCAACAGCGATACTGCAATTGGCACAAGCTGGAAAACTGAAGTTGACGGATCCGCTGGGAAAATATTTGACGGACTATCCGAATCACGAGATTGCAACGAAGGTGACGATTCATCACCTCTTGACCCATACGGGCGGAACGGGTGATTTCTTTGGACCGGAATTTGATAAGCACCGGCTGGAGCTGAAGACCCTGCAGGACTACGTGAAGCTGTACGGAACGCGGAGCCCGGAATTCGAACCGGGAAGCAAGTGGGAATACAGCAACTACGGATTTTTGTTGCTGGGACTGATCGTGCAGAGAGTTTCGGGGCAGGACTACTACGAATATGTGCGGGAGCATATTTTCAAGCCGGCGGGAATGACGTCGAGCGATTCGCTGCCGGAGGAACAAGCGGTGCCGGGAAGATCGATTGGATATACGAAGTTGGATGGGGGCAAAGACTGGAAACCGAATGCGGATACTTTGCCCTATCGCGGGACTTCGGCAGGCGGCGGGTACACGACTGTAGAGGACTTACAAAAGTTTGCGAGCGCGCTGCTGAATCACAAGCTGCTGGATGCGGAGCACACCGAACTTCTGACGACGGGGCACGCGGACACTCCGCGAGGGTCGAAGTACGCGTATGGATTCATGGACAGCCGGGAAGATGGAGTGCGATCGTTCGGGCACGGAGGCGGAGCGCCCGGGATGAATGGCGATCTGCGGATATTTCCGGAGACGGGATATGTGATTGCCGTGCTGGCGAATCTCGATCCGCCGGCGGCCGAACGAATTTCGAGTTATGCGAGTGACCGCCTACCGGTTAAATAGCTGGCCGCGGAATTACTGCAGCAGCGGAACGGGCGACCAGGCCGCGACAAGAGCGATCCAAGGTACAACCACCTGCGCCGACGTAACTTCCGCATGGATGCGTGCCGAGAGCGTCTCGAGATTTCCGAGCGCTTCGAGAGAGATGCGATGCTCTCGGGCTTTTGGAAGCAGCGTGAGCAACAGATCACAAACCCACGTTGTGAAGCCGGGCTGCGCGCCGAAGATCGTTTCCATCCGCATGTTGGGTGCCGGTAGTCCGGCTTTCAGGAATACGTTGTGAAGCGAGAGTCCTAAATCCGTTTGGACACCCGAGGCACGGAACGTATCGCGAACCGCGATTGCACAAGCATGAGACAGAGGCAACGGCCGCAGGAGATCAATATAGGGCTGCCATTGTCCCTCTTGAAAGGCAATGACGCCGCCGGGTCGGACGGAAGCTACAAGAGAGCGCACGACGGCGACCGGATCAGGAACAAACTGCAGAATGAAGCGGCCGACTGCGGCGTCAAAGAGCTTGCCGCCCTGAAGTTGCGTTATATCCGACTGCGAAAATGAAATGTTTTGCAGACCGGCTTCATGGGCACGAGACTGTGCAATCTTTATGGAATTTGGGTCGCGCTCGACGCCGAGCACCTCGCCGGTGGGACCAACCAAGCGGGCAACGAGCATAGCGACATCGCCCATTCCAGAGCCGAGCTCCAATACGCGATGGCCCGTCGAAATGCCGGCGTCGCGAAGCAGTCGCTCTGTTAGAGGACTAAGGGCAGCCGCTTGGCGGATCAGCCGGCGATTTTCCGCGTCTGTATAACCAAGTGCATACGAAGGGTCGGAGGTTGAAGGGTTCATTGCAAGAGGAGACTAGCACGACTAGTAAAGAAGTTAAGAATGAGCTGGGACTTCAAGACTTGGCCGGCCGCTTTTTCTCCTTAGCGATGGATTGTGGATTAACGAGCCATTGCGCCTTACCGGCGCGGCCGGGCTGTTTGCGCTTCACTCCTGTTAGGCGGCCGAGCTTGAGAAGACGGCAGACTTCGGCGCTAGTCGAGTCAAGAATAACAGCGGTTTCCTGGGCCGTGAGCCAGCGTGGATCGGGCTTGGGCATCGAACGTGACCTCCAGGGGTTTGCCGGGGGGATTGGCGTTCACTGTAGCGGTAGCGTTGTCTTTTTGGCAATGAAAAAGGTAGCGGAGGACTGCGGAAAAACCATTTAGCAGTTCTAGGACGAGATCGTCTTGTGCAGGCGGCGAATTCGCACTCCTAATCTACACACAACGCGATTCGAGCTGGCGGACGCTCTTGAGGCATGGAATCACTGCTGGTGCAGAGTAGACGAACCGGCACCGCCAGAGACTTTGCCACGGATGAGATCTTCGAGGTCTCCGAGTTGATCGCCGAGATTGTTTAGCTTGCGGGACAAGCCCTGGATTTCCGACTCAGCGCGGCGATTGACGTCGAAGTCGAGTTCGCTGCGGAGACGGTCTTTCGTGTCCTGGCGATTCTGACTCATCATGATGACCGGCGCCTGAATGGCGGCTAGCATGGACAGAAATAGATTGAGCAGGATAAAGGGATAGGGATCCCAAGACTGTCTACCCATCACAATACTCACGCCCGAATAAGCCACCAAAACCGCGAGAAACGTGAGGATGAAAGTCCACGAACCGCCGAAGCCGGCGACCGAATCGGCGATGCGTTCACCGAAGGTGGCTTTCTTCTCGATTAATTCGTTGGGATTGCGATTGGCACGGACGCGGACAAGCTGCTGCGCGGAATGGAATTGACGGCCAAGGACAGTGAGCATGTCCATTCCGGCGTGGGGCTTTTTCTGGAGGAGCACCATGATGTCGTGGCGATCGACTTCAAGGCACTCGGTCTCTTCGAGGGCAATGGCATTGGTCTGATGCGGGGTTTGCTCGAGCATGGAGGCGAAGCCGAAAAATTCGCCGTGGGAAGGTTCGTCGACGACGACCTCCTGATGGTCTTCGTCGACCGTCGTCACGCGAACACGACCGGCGACCATCACGTAGGCGTGACCCTCCGTATCGCCGATCTTGTAAATGCGCTCGCGAGGCGAGAATTTCCTGAGTTCGACCTGGCTCGCGAGGATGGCGGCCTCATCGTCGTCAAGAAGGGCGAAGAGCGGAACATTTTTTAACGATTCGGGGTGGCACGGCATGGCGGACCTCACGACGGTTGAATTCAGGTGCTTGGCGACAGGAAAGGATTCCATAAAGCGGCAGCGGATGACAACACGGAGACGACTCCTAGGATTGATTGAGGCGGGCGAGTGCGGTGGGCCAATCAGGAGGCATTTCAGCGGACGCGACGGTCCATTGCGCGAAATTGGTTTCGCCCATGTGAGGAGCGAGGGTTTGCATGATCCGGCTGTGCGGGATTTGACGGACGAAATTGTTTAGGGATTGTTGGTCTTCCCAAACCGAGAGTGTCCA
>Ga0247669_1000092_pt1 | contig 48466 bp, 34 predicted proteins | sample CNK10_metaG_FD_182734 | JGI IMG/M metagenome (GOLD analysis project Ga0247669, IMG submission 182734) | Soil microbial communities from Purdue University Martell Research Forest, Indiana, United States - CNK10 | ecosystem: Environmental > Terrestrial > Soil > Temperate forest > Bulk soil... | reverse complement strand
TCACGTTCAGCACCTTCAACGTCGCACTTGAGCATGTCCGGAGCCGGATGGCACAGCGTGTAATCATCGAGCGATACGGCTTCTACGGAAATCAGCAGCGAACTTTTCGATGCGTTTGCTGCGACGTGGCCTAGGCCACGATCTGGTGAAGCACTTGCATCCACGCGCGCGAAAGAAACCGGGGCTGTTTCCGACCAAACGGCTTTCTGTTCGACGACAGCGTGAGAAAAATTGTTGCGCTGGAGATTTTCCTGAAGACGGCATGCAATTTCTGGATCCGCTTCAAATGAAACGACGCGCCCCGATGAGCCGACAAGACGCGCTCCAATTAGCGAGAAAAAACCGATGTTAGCTCCCAGATCGTAGAAGGTCATTCCAGGTCGAAGATGCTCGACAAGGGCCCGTTGCATTTGTGGCTCGCCGGTGGATTGCTGGATGGCTTCTGCCGTACGGGGATTGAGCCGCATCCAAAGGCCTTGCCCGGGACCATTTTGAATCTGCGCCCAAACAAGAGTGCCACGGGGAAGAATTTTGTTCGCAATCCAAGCGAAGAGTGCGCCAAGAACCGGGAGGCGGCGCAAGCGAGCGCGCACAGAAGAGTGACGAAGAAAGAAATTAGCCAAACGGCTCGGCGACTCGGTCATAGTGCGCTTCCACTCAGATTACTTCTCCACCAGAAAACTGCCGATGACAAGGGCATCCATGCCGGAAGAGAAGAAAGTGCGGATGGCGTCGGTCGGCGTGTGGACGATGGCTTCGCCGCGAAGGTTGAAGCTGGTGTTCATGATGACCGGCACGCCGGTAATTTTTCCAAACTCGTCGATGAGGCGGTAGTAGAGCGGATTGATTTCACGCTCGACGGTCTGCGGGCGCGCTGAGCCGTCAACATGCGTGACGCTCGGAATCATGTTGCGCTTTTCTGGCCGCACTTGCGCAGTCAGGATCATGAATGGGGAGTCGTACCCGGATTCGAGATAGTCCGGCGCGGCTTCTTTCTTGAAGGAAGGCGCGAAGGGACGCCACCACTCGCGGAACTTCACGGCGTTATTCACTTTGGCGTTCATCTCCGGATCGCGCGGATCGGCAAGGATGGAGCGGGCTCCAAGCGCGCGTGGTCCGAATTCCATTCGTCCCTGAAACCAGCCGAGAATTTTTCCAGCGGAAAGAAGCTGCGCGGCGGTGGCGGCGGGATCGGAGAGTCTTGTGTGCTTGATCTTGTAGGTGTTGAGTGCGGATTCGATGGCGGCGTCGTCAAACGACGGGCCCCAATAGCCGTGACGCATGGGCTTGTCGGGAAGTTTGCCGTTCGAATCGAGACAAGGAGCGAGCGCGGCCCCGAGGGCGACGCCGTCATCCGATGCGGCCGGCTGCACGAAGAGTTTTTCGACGAGCCCACTAGCGGCGATTTTGCCGTTGGCTTTCGAATTGAGAGCAACACCGCCGGCAAGACAAAGATTGCGTGAGGCGGTTTTTTGCAAGGCGAGCTTCGCGATGGACGTCATGGCGTGTTCGCAGGCATCCTGCGCGGCAAACGCGATGTTTTTGTGGTGCTCGGAAATATCCGATTCCGGAACGCGAGGCTGGCCGAGAAGCGGGATCAAGTTTTCAAACGGTGAGCCAGTGACGAGTTGGCGCGAGTGGACGCGGGGAGGAGTTGAACCGAGATTTATGAATTGGCTGAGGTCGACGCCCGGCTGACCATAGGGCGCGAGGCCCATGACTTTCCACTCGTCGGAGTTTCGAACGAAACCGAGGAAGGCGGTGAATTCGCTGTAAAAGAGACCGACGGAATCGGGGTAGTTGATAGTGAGAACGTGATCCAAACGACCGTTGTGGCCGCGCCAGATGGTTGTGGCTTCCCAGGCGCCACGACCGTCCATGACGACGACGGCGGAATCGTCGAAACCGGAGTAGGCGTAAGCGCTGAGTGCATGCGCGAGATGGTGGTCGACGAAACGCATGCGGGCTTTCGTTGGGCCGAACGCGCGACGGAAATTGGCGGCGCCCGACTCTTGATGCCACATGCTGAGAAAGTGCCGCGACGAGTTCAGAACGTTCAAATAGTTCATAGGCCATCGCCCCGTCAAATAGAGTTTCAAATCGTGACGATAAGCCGGCCCGGCCGTTTGCCATCCAAAGCAAACTTCATCCACTTGCGCTGTCGAGATTTTTGTAAAATCAAGACAGGCTTGTACGGCGAGGAGCGGAAAGCGCGCGTCGTGCTTGACGCGCGAGAGTCGCTCTTCGGCAACGGCGAAAAGGAGTTCGCCATCGCGGACGATGCAGGCGGAGGAATCGTGCATCTGGGAGTAGTTGAGGCCGAGTGTGATCATTCGGAGGTTCTGCTTTCATGGGCAAGGACGGAACGGAAGAGAGCCTCGAGCAACTCGGCCGAGCGCACCCAAGTGTAGTGCGTCATCGATTGCTGCGCCGCTTGGCCGAGCCGCTGACGGAATGCGCTAGATGAGGCCAAACGAAGGACGGAATTTTCGATGGCGTCGGCATCAGCTGGAGGTACGAGAAGGCCGGTCACTTCGTCTTCGACAACGTCCGGCATGCCGCAAGTTTCAGAAGTGATGACCGGCATACCCGATGCCATGGCTTCTAGAAGAACGGATGGAAGACCTTCCATGAGGGAAGGGAAAAGAAAGATATCATGGGCGGCGTAGAGCTCGTGCATCTTGTCGGAAGGAACGACCGGACTGACGACGACGGTGGAAGCAAGCTGCGGGCCAAAGAAATTCTGGATGACCTCGGGAGAAACCCCGCAGCCGGCAAAAGTCATCGTGAGGCCGGGAATTTGAGGTGCGAGTCGAAGGAGGGCATCGCGTAAGTAGTAAATGCCTCGCTGATCGAGCCACGTGCCGGCATAAAGAAGTTTGATGGGGCCAGGAAGGTCATATCGACGCGGAAGATGGAATCGCGGTTCGACCCCATTGGGAATGTATGCGGTGCATTCTGAATCGAGATTGTATTTAAGCTGGAGAAAATTCCAAACGTCACGGCTGTAGGCGTGAGCACCATCCGCAGCGCGGATAGACCAGCGAAAGCGGGGAAAGGTATAGAAGCTATGCCAGAGGCGGTTCTTCAAGGAGAAATTCCAGGCGCGACTTTTGATAAATTCGCGACTCATCACATGGATGCGGCGCTCTTCAAGGCCGTGAAGCGTCATAACATATGGCGGGAGTTCACGGGATGGGGCCCAACGACGTCGAAAACCATAAACAAAACCAACAGGGGCGTGAAGATTGACGACAGAGAACTTTTTGCGGTTCCGGGTTATATAGTGACAGAGACGAAAGGAAAAGATGAGCTCGGCAAAGCGCCGAGAGATTTTGTTGAGGTCGATGAGATCTTCCAGAAAAATATAAGTGATGGAGTGTCCACGGTTTTCGAGTTCGCGGCCAAGATTGTAGATGATTGCGGCGACGCCGCCTTCGCGGCGGCGGGGAACTCCGGAGGCCATGAGGATTCTCATTCTTGAGGAAGAGGGAGCCGTCGGAACGGTCATGAGCGACCCCAAAACCCTTGACGATCAACATGATTAGGGCGAAGTGTCGGCAAGACTCTCTCGCGAGTTTTGCGATAGAGCCGATTGGCCACAACGTAGTTTTTCACGGCGATGTAATTTCGCGAAGGAAGAAACAGGGCAGGAATAAGACTCAGGGATTTGGCAAGCCAATAGCGGACGGGAGCGTTCTCGCACATGATGCGAAAACTATTGATCTCAATGCGAACGGTGTCCCAAGGCCAGCACGAATCCAAGGAAAGGCGAATGAGATCGGCTTCGGCCTGAACTGATTCGACGATAATTTTCGAAACGTCGGCAGGCACATTTTCCTTCTGAAGACGTGCGTTAAGAATTGAAGCTAGCGTGTTTAGAACCTCGCGTTTGCGGCGTAGCGCAGTTGCATTGCCACTCCCGACCTGAAACAGATTCCCGCTGTGGAGACGGTAAAAAGTAAGCGGTTCGCGGAGTATGAGAGCACCAGAAAATAGAATCGCCAAAGTGAAAAGGCATTCATCGGCCTGAATCACAAGTTCCGTCGGGATCTGCCCAATGCGTCGAAGAACGTCTGCGCGGATGGCCATGCGACTAGTACCCAGAAAGCTTTTGCGTAAGCGAAATGTTCGGGCACCGCTGACAGTGTCCAAGTGAACATGGTGTGTTTCCCGAACAAGTTCGGAGCGCTTGGAACCGTCCTGCAAGACCTCCGTGATGCCGTGGCCAACGAAACCCACGGCAGGATCCGAGGCAAAAGCGCTTATCACTCTGGAAAGCTTATCCCTAGCCCACCAATCGTCGCCGTCGAGGAAAGCGACGATCTCACCACTGCATTGGGGAATACCCAAATTGAAGGCGGAAGCCTGTCCGCCATTTTCTTTGCACAGGTGCCTAACACGCGGACCGAATTTCCTGACAAGTTCAGGAGTGCGGTCAGTTGAGCCGTCGTCGACGACGAGGATTTCGAAATCGGATGGACAGAAATTCTGCTCGAGCACACTGGTAATTGCCTCCTCAATGAAACGCTCGTGGTTGTAGGTATCAATCAATACGCTGACGAATGGTTTTGACATGCCCCGTTACTTTCCCGACGCACCGATTCTAATCACAGTACAACTCCAGAGTGATCCTGGCGTTTCCTAGTCTAAGCCAAATCACGACATTTCAAACGTAAGTGCACAGTGGGAAAGATCAGAAGCAAGCGTCAATTTCAACAATGATAGTTATCCCCACGCTTGATAAGAGGCTTTTCGAAAAAGCACCGGGGGAGAGTGGCGACTCCCAAGGCGGTGGCAAAGGAAAGCAAGGTTACCCCGAACCTTTCCAGTCGTAAATTCGCAAAGTCGTATTCAACAAAAAGCAAATGGGCAAATTGGTTGATGGTAAGGCGAATGAGACAGACGCAATAAGAAATTGTACCAAGCCCGCGCAAAGCCCGACCGCGCATAGTTCCAGCCATTCAATACGAAATAATTTATGCGCGGGCACCTGAGGCGCTTTGCGCATGCTCTTCATACCACGCAATCGTCTTGCGAAGGCCCTCGTGAAATGGCGTCGAAGCGCGCCAGCCGAATTCCTTAGCGGCGCGGGTGGTGTTAAGGCAGCGGCGCGGCTGACCATCCGGCTTTGTGTCGTCCCAGTGAATCGCGCCACGATAACCCGTGGCTTCGCAAATCTGTTCGAGCAACGAGCGAATGGAAATCTCGCTGCCTGAGCCAATATTCACGGGGTCGGGCTTCTCGTATTTTTCTGCGGCAGCAACGATCGCTTCCGCCGCGTCTTCCACATAAAGAAACTCACGTGTTGCCGAACCGGTTCCCCACGCAGCAATTTCTGGCGCGCCGGCTGATTTCGCTTCCACGCATTTCCGAATGAGTGCGGGAATCACGTGCGAGCTTTCCAGATCAAAATTGTCGCGTGGCCCGTAAAGATTTACGGGCGTTAGATAAATGCCGTTCAAGCCGTACTGCTGGCGATAAGCCTGGAGCTGTACGAGCAACATCTTCTTGGCGAGGCCGTACGGCGCGTTAGTCTCTTCCGGGTAACCATTCCAGAGGTCATCTTCACGAAACGGCACAGGAGTAAATTTCGGATAAGAGCAAATCGTTCCGGCGCACACGAATTTCTCGACTCCTGCGACGCGTGCAGCTTCGATGGAATTAATTCCCATCGCGGCGTTGTCATAAAAGAATTTGCCCGGATTCGATTGGTTCGCACCAATTCCTCCGACCACCGCCGCGAGATGAATAAAAACATCAGGCTTCGCGTCGCGTAATAGACGCTCCGTCTGCGATTTTTCGCGAAGATCGTATTCGCGGCTGCGCGGCACAAACATTTCCGCACAGCCGGCTGCGCGCAACTTTTCGACTACGAACGAACCGAGAAACCCATTCCCGCCCGTCACCGTCACTCGCCGATTTTTCCAAAAAGACATCAAGTCGTCCCTAGTGCTCCGATGCCTGTCCCTGCGCCGCTTGCATCACGCGGGTCACTGAATTCTGCCAGTGATTCCAGTGCGCCAGCTTTTCTTGCAGAATTGTTTTGCCTTTCCCGCGCGGCTTGAGTCCCACCTGTTCCATATCCGCGTCCACCATGATGGCGACGAGATCTTTGAAGCCGACTCTAGGAGCCCAGCCAAATCTTTCACGCGCTTTTCTAGTGTCCGCAATCAGCGTGTCCACTTCAAGCGGACGTTTGTAGCGATCGGAGATTTTTACGTGCTTATTCCAATCCAGATTGGCATAGCGAAAGGCTTCCTCCACAAATTCACGAACAGAGTGAGCTTCGCCGGTTCCAATCACGAAGTCGTCCGCGGAATCCTGTTGCAGCATCGTCCACATCGCTTCGACGTATTCGGGCGCGTAGCCCCAATCGCGTTTCGCGTCGAGATTGCCGAGAAAAAGAGTGTCCTGCTTGCCGGCCAGAATAGCCGCGACGCCGCGGGTTATCTTGCGCGTAACGAACGTTTCGCCACGGCGAGGGCTTTCGTGATTGAAAAGAATTCCGTTTGTCGCGAAGAGCCCGTAGCCTTCACGATAGATGCGCGTCATCCAATGCGCGTACACCTTTGCGGCGGCGTACGGACTGCGTGGTTGAAATTCCGTTGATTCGCTTTGCGGCGGATTCGCCGATCCGAACATTTCTGAACTCGACGCCTGATAAAACCGCGCCTTACCGCCGCAACGGCGGACTGCTTCTAGCAAACGTATCGTGCCCAGACCTGTGACGTCGCCGGTGTACTCAGGAATATCGAAACTGACGCGGACGTGACTCTGTGCTGCGAGATGGTACAACTCGTCTGGCGCGAGCGAATAGATCAGATTCGGAATCCACTCGGTACTGGAAACGTCACCGTGATGAAGAAACAGTTTGGCGCTCGGCTGGTTGGGGTCCTGGTAAATGTGATCGATGCGCGACGTATTGAACGTACTCGCGCGCCGAATAATGCCATGAACTTCATACCCTTTGGAAAGCAAAAGTTCGGCGAGATACGAGCCGTCTTGCCCGGTGATGCCGGTGATGAGCGCACGTTTCATTCGAGAATTTCCCGGATTCAGCTTACAACAGTCGGCGCGATGGCGACACCCGAACGGGCCGATTCAATCGCGCGACCGGGCGAGACAATACAGGTAAGTACCCTTGCGTTGCTGCAGCCGGACAACGGGCCAAGCGCCGATGGCGAGAAAATAACAGACTGCAAGTTTAACTTTGCTGAGCGCGGAGAAAAGCCGCTGCCGCAGCGTGGGCCTCGCGGCAAGGAGCGAGGCAGCTTGCTCCGGGGACATTTGCATCATTTCGCGGAATGCGGGCTGTACAGTTCCGGCGATCGGACGCGCAAGTCCGCTGCGTAGCGCGATGTTGATCATCTGCGCCGTATGCGAAATTCCGGCTGGTTGCTCACGTAACGAAACAATCTCAAATCCGTGCGCCGCAAGAAAATTCTTCAGCGCGGCAGCGCTCCAGCGCAGGAAATGATTTGGCGGATAATCGAGAACGTCGGGGCCGGTGAGCCAGCGGTTTCGGTTCGGGACGCTCAGGGCGAGAAATCCGCGCGGATTCAGGCAGGACTTAATCGCGCGAAGAAATGCGACGGGATCGGCTTGATGCTCAAGCACCTCCCACGCTGTGACGACGGCAAACTTCCGCGCCGGATTGGCTGCCGCAAATCCGGTAATCGTCAGCGGAAAAACATTTTCGATGCCGAGTGCCGCCTGGATAAATCGGATCGCCGCGGGATCGAGCTCCGTGCCAGACACCTGAAATCCGGCGCCGCGAGCTGCGAGGAGAAAATTTCCGGTGCCGCAGCCGACGTCAAGCAAATCGCCCGATTTCGGAGCCCGTGGATCGGCCAGAAAATATTTGTGGCCAGGCTCAAGCGGAAGAATGTGGGCGTCGCGAGAGCCGTACATCTGTTCGTACCAACTGCCATCGGGCATTTCGCGGGGATTCCAGAAATGCAGATCGCACTGCGCGCAAGCAAAAAGGGAAAAACGGCCAAACGTCTCGATGGAAGAAGCCTGAACCGCAGCGCCGCACGCGGGGCATACGAGAACAGAGGTACTTTGCGGCAAAGCTGATTTTCTTTGTGGAGCTGCGTCGGGAGCGGCCAACTTCAGGAACCTCTTTCCTTGGGACCCGCCGCAAGTGTCGCGCTTTTGCTTAGGCCGAGCCGCTTGCGCAGCGGATGCGTTTTGTTCACAAACATTTCCCACGCCCATTCCCGAGCGGCGAGTACTTCCCTTCGGAAAAACTTGCGTTTGAGGCCACCATCCGGCTGCAATTCGTGCGTCGCGCTAAGAATCGTATACGCATGCGGGCGTGAGCCATAGTAGACAAGATTTTCGTCGGCTTCGGGTCCCGCGTAAACCCACTGCTTGCCGCCGGCGACATGATCGTAATGATGAAGCTGGTGGACGATCGGAGAAAACGGCGTCATATCGACGACAGGAATCCCGCGGTTCCGCGCGTACTTGACGCACCACTGATCGAACCAAACGCGGCCGATCGCAAGCGGCGGAACGTCAACGTACGTCCCGCGCGGAAATGCGAAAAAATCGATGCCCGTGTGGCTTTCGAGTTGGCCTTCGCGGCGCATGCGTTCAAGTAGAGGCGATTCCCAATCGGCGGAAAAATCAAGCGGTTCGCGCACATCCAGATTTGTCCGCCGCCCTACAGCGAGAAACTGCGAAAACTTCTTCCGAACAATTTCAATGCCCGCGGTAAATGAAGCCGGAAGAATGATGTCCGCGTTCACGTACGCGAACAGGGCAGACGCAGAACTTTTTTCCGCTTGAGAAAAAATGTCAGCGAGAAGCGGTGTGCCGTACTGATTGCGCGCAACTTCGGAAATGTGAACGAGGCCGAGCGAAGCGGCGCAGTCCGCAGCGCCCTGTTCGGTTCCGAAAATAATGATTTCGGGGCGGGGGTGGACCTTTGTCCAGCTGGTGATGGCATTACGTTGAATGACGCCGATGTGCCCGACGAAAGGCTTGGGCATCGCGATAATGGTGAGGTCGGCGGTCATAATTTAGGAAATCACGAGCGGGCGAGCGCTTTCGATTTTTCATTCTCGACAATTTCTTCGAGGGTAGTGTCGAGCGATTTTGTCAGCGTCCAGCCGGGATAGTGGGACTGGAATTTGCGAAGGTCGGAAATGTAGCAGATATGATCGCCTTTGCGATTTTCGTCGACGTAAGTCCAGTCGAGTTTTTTTCCAGTCAGCTGCTCGATTTTGGAGATTGCTTCGAGCATGGAGACGCTGTTTTCGCGGCCGCCGCCCATGTTGTAGACCTCGCCGGGGCGGGGGTTGGCAGCGAAAGCCTCGATAGCCCGGACAACGTCGTGGCTATGAATATTGTCGCGAACTTGCTTGCCCTTGTAGCCGAAGACGGAGTACTTGAGCCCGGCCACGGTCGCTTTGACGAGATACGAAAGAAAGCCGTGCAGCTCGACGCCGGAGTGCGACGGGCCGGTGAGGCAGCCGCCGCGGAAAATGCCGACGTTCATTTTGAAGTAGCGGCCGTATTCCTGGGCGACTAAATCGGCGGAGGCTTTTGATGCTCCGAAAAGAGAGTGAAGCGTGCGATCGATGCGGCAATTTTCAGAGATGCCGTGAAAATCTTCGGGGCGTGCGTATTCCCAGCGCGTGGGGAGCTCGACAAGAGGAACTTCGTTGGGCGCGTCACCGTAAACTTTGTTAGTGCTAAGAAAAAGGAAAACGGCTTCGGGACAATGCTGGCGAGTGGCTTCGAGGAGATTGATGGTGCCGAGGGCGTTGACTTCAAAATCGAGTATGGGAATATCGCGGGCTTTGTCGTGCGAGGGTTGCGCGGCGCAGTGAACGATGAGATCGAAGCGGCGAGAGCGGAAAAGTTGGTCGAGCGCGTCGCGGTCGCGAATGTCCGCGGAGAAATGCGTGAAATTTTTCGTGGCCGATTTGAGGCGATTGAGATTCCAAAGCGTGTCGCCGGCTGCGCCGAAAAATTCGCGGCGCATGTTGTTGTCAATGCCCACGACGGTATGGCCCTGGCGGTCAAAATGCTCGACAGCCTCGGAGCCGATGAGGCCACTACTTCCCGTGACAAGGACGATCTTGGGCATGCAGGAATTTTCGCACGAAGCGTAAGCGGATGACGAGTGCTCGATTTGAGGTCGTGCTCCTTTTTCGGCGGGCGTGGCGATACTGCTACTAGTCCATCCAGTGTTTGCGGGGGCCGGCGGGGGCGCTGCGAGAATCTTTTTTGAGGCCGATTGCGTGGCGAACGGAGCGAGTGGCGTTGAGCAGCGGATGCCAGACGGCGGCGCGCGCGGCACCGCGAACTTTTTTGGAGACAGAGCGCCAAGATCGTTTTGCTGGCGCGAGCCAATAGAAACTATTTTCCTCGATGCCGCGGGGTGTTAAGCGATAGGGCGCGTCCTCGATGGTGGCGAGGCGCGAGTCGGCTTTCGCCAGCGCGAGATTGCGGCGCGCGTCCTCGTCCTTCCAAACGCCTTCGATGCCTTTGGCGTGATAGCCGTAATCGTGATTTTGATGGACGGCACAGACGCGTTCGGAAACGTCGACGACGGCGGCGCCGAGGGCATGCGCTTTGCCGACGAGCCAGTGATCCCACCAGATGCGGCCGATGACGAGGGGCGGAATTTGTTGGTAGAGGCCGCGCGGGAAAAGAAAGTAGTCGATGTTGTGATAGAAGCGCTGGATACCCTGGCGCTTTGCGAGGGCGACAATTTGTTGCTGCCAATCGGGCTGTGCGAAGTCGAGCGATTCGGTGATGTCGGTGTCCCAGCGGCGACCGACCATGAGGTGGTTCGCGTTCCAGGCGGCGAGGGTGCGATGGGCATCCAGAAAATCCTGGGTGTGGATAATGTCGCAATTCGAATAGCAGACGGTTTGATGCTTCGCGATTTGCTGGGCGCGATGGAAGATGGAATCGAGGCGTTTTGTGCCGAGTTCGGAGCGAAGGACTTCCGGCTCGTGACGGAGGCCGAATTCGCGGCAGACTTCGGCGGCCCCGGAGTCGTCTCCGAAGAGGATGATTTCGATGTCGGGGTGGAGGAGCTTCCAGGATTGAAGGGCGTTGCGCTGGATCACGTTGATGTGGCCGAGGAAAGGTTTGGGGGTGGAGAAAATCGTGAGCATGCTGTAGAAATTTTCTCATGGCCACGGGAGTAAAGGAACATGCGAAATCTGTGAAGGCAAGGGCAACGTTCCGGGAGCGAACGCCGCATTTCGCGGGCCAGCGACATGAACTCAGTGCCCAAGGCCTGGCGCCCGCTGACAGAAATTTGCAGACGCACGAAGGTTTGGGGAGACTTTTGTTCAGTACTATGTTATGAATTACCGAGCCTAGCCCGCTAGTCATCATAAATCTTTGGAAAAAGTCTATGCAAACAGAGTTATTGCGTTTTGCGCATGTGATTTGGGTCTTCTGCGTGATTGCGATGCTGGAAGGATGCGGTTCCTACCAAGCGCCGCCGAACTACTTGACGGTGACGATCAGTCCGGCCTCGACGGCGGTCGGCACGGGACAGACTACGCAATTCAGCGCCACCGTAACAGGTGACACTACAGGAGTCACCTGGGCAGCCACGGTCGGAGCGATCGATGCCAGTGGAAATTACACAGCGCCCACTGGCGCGCAGAGCAGCACTGTGACAGTTACTGCCACCAGCAAGAAAGACACGACCAAGTCCGGCAGTGCGACAGTGCACGTCGTCGCGCCGGGGCAAGTGGCCCCGACTGCAAATCTACAGGTCGCGCTCTTTTCCATAGCGCCCGCTGGGTCAGGAAACGTATCGGTGCAGTTTGGGCCGGATACGAATTACGGGCTGACGACGTGGACGCAGCCGGTACCGCAGGGTGGCGGGACCGTGAGCCTGTTCGTAGCCGGAATGAAAGGAAGCACGCTCTATCACATGAGAGGTGTGGTGAAGTTTGACGATGGCACGCAGTTTATGGACGCGGACCAAACATTTACTACTGGCGCCATTCCGGCGGCACAATTGCCAACAATCACTGCAACGACGACGCAGGGGGCAACACCGCAGCCAGGCGTGGAACTCCTAGATCTAATCGGGGGGACGACGCAATTTACGCTAGCGGTTACGGATCTAAACGGCAACCTCTTGTGGGGATACAATCCGGGACTTCCCGGCTTGTTGGCAAACCCGATCAAGCTCCTGCCTAACGGGCATTTCCTCGTGAACTTCAATGGCGGAGCACCCGACGGGCAGAACTCCGTTCTGCGGGAAGTGGATCTGGCGGGAACGACCATCTGGGAGATGACAGCCAGCGATCTGAACAACGCACTTGCGGCGGCGACCTGCGCGGGATGCAACATCACGGTCGTGGGCACTCATCACGATTTCGTGCTACTTCCAAATGGACATTTGATCGTGATCGCAGCGCAACAACAAACGATCTCCGGCGAGTTGATAACGGGCGACGTGCTGATCGATCTGGATCAGAATCACAAGCCAGTATGGCTGTGGAACGAGTTCGATCACCTGGACACAAACCGGCGGCCGATGGGTTTGCAAGACTGGACACATTCGAACGCTGTGATCTATTCAGCGGACGACGGTAACCTGATCATGTCGATTCGGCATCAGAACTGGTTGGTGAAAGTGCCTTACATGAATGGAACTGGTTCTGGTCCCGCGATCTGGAAGCTGGGCTATCAGGGCGACTTCGCCTTGATGGGAGGGATCGACCCTGTAGATTGGTTCTACGCGCAACATGGGCCATCGTTCGTCACCACAAACACGACTGGGCAATTTTCGCTGGTGTTGTTCGACAACGGCAACGACAGGGGATTCCCGACGCCCTGCGGAACAACGGGACAGCCATCGTGCCACAGCACGGTGCCCTTGCTGCAACTCGATGAGGCGGCCAAGACGGCCACGCTAGGATTTCATCCCACGGCGCCGACGTTCTCGTTTTTCGGAGGAAATGCGGAAGTACTGAAAAACGGAAACGTCGAGTATTGTGAATCGGCTGGCGGTCCGGGAATAGCGGGAGACATTTACGAAGTGACGCAGGACAGCAATGCGCAGATCATTTGGAAGATGCTTATCACTGGACAGACTGTCTACCGTGGGCAGCGCCTGCCTAGCTTGTATCCAGGCGTGCAGTGGTAAGGGATTAGTTGCCAGATACTGTTATCCCTGCAGATTGACGTGTCGCCAGCCAAATGGTGTCCGGTTCAAGAGACCACAAGGCGCACGGCATTGTTGAGGGAAAGGCTGAAGTAGGGTACCGGCTAATCCGCGTTTCCGTTGTCGCCTCGTTGCGTGCTTTTGCGAAGCACGAAACCGCCAAGTGCGTAGGAGCAACCGTGCGGATTGGAAGGATCATGGCGCGGCGTGAAATTCAATGCGGTTTGACGATCGACTTCGGCCCAAGAATTGTCGTCGTCTTTGACCCAATAGCGTTCTTTTTCGATGGAGAACGGTGCCAGCAAGCGAGGCAATCTGTCCGGCCCGTAGACACGGCACCACGGGGCCATGACGGCGTCTTTGCCGCAGGGTGCGGTCATGATGACGAGACCACCCGGCTTTAGAATTGTTTCAAATTTGCGGAGGACTTCGAGATCGCCCTCGTCCTGTTGTACGGCGATGCCGTAACGGCCGGCGACGCCGACGTGTTCAACGGACGAGCAGTTGATGATGAGATCAAAATGGTTCGGCGGGAAATTGAGTGTGAGAAAATCGCCAAGGCGGAACGTGATATTCGGATGACGGAAGGCAAAGCTTTGCAGTTCGAGATCAACGGCGAGAACCTGAAAGCGCTTTTCGGCAGCTAGAAGGGTCATGTAGCCGCTTTCGCAACCAAAATCCATGGCGAGACCGGGACCGTCCGGCATAACGGCACTGAGGAACGACCATTCGACGTGGCGTTCGCCGTCAATGTTTTTTGTGACGGGAGCAGCAGGAATGAAGGCGCGCTTCACTTTGCGGAGCGACGACACAAGCCAGGACGGCAAGGTAACCGGGACTAGCAAGCGCTCGGTCAATTAATGTTCTCCTTACGTCGAATCGCCAAATAGTATCTCGCAACATTCATGGGATGGCGAGGCGTTGACCAAGACTCGTTTGAGATCATTTCAGAATGCTGCGAATTCTTCCGCGTAGAGTACGGTCCGAGACGCCGCTATATGCGTCCCAGGGGGCTTCTGGCGACTTTGCTTCCGGCAACTGCCGAAGAAGGGCCGTCGAAAGAGGCGTTGGCGAGGCTGCGAGCATTGTTCGGACTTGGCGGGATCTGGAGGTAGAACGATATTCCGGGTGGTCCGCGAGCGGCTGAAACCGATAAACGTGCGCGAAGCCTGAGCGGTAAAGCATCTTCACCAAGCAGGATTCGGTCGGATAAAACGCAACGTGGTTTAAGCCTTGATCTTCGGTAAGACCTTCGTCTACCAGGCCCATTATCGGATCAGCTCCCGGATAGATCACACCTTCGACGAGCAGCAAGTTCCTTGTCATCTCGCGCAGATATCGAATCGTGAGAAATGGATTTTCGAGATGGTAGAGGAGACCAAAGCAGAAAACGAGGTCAAATTTTCCCTGCTTCAGCAGTTCCGGGCTTTGCGCGTCACAACAAGCGAAGTTAATACCAGGATTGCGCCGGTTCGCCTCTTCGACGTTTTGTTGTCGTCCGTCTACTGCGGAAACTTCAAACCCGAGCGATTTGAGCAGAGCTGAGAAATATCCCAAGCCACAGCCGACATCGATCGCCGTTCTCAGTTGAAGCGGTTCCTTTAGCTGAGCAAGAAGAGCCGAGACTACTGCTCCGCGCGAAGTATTTAGCGACTCGTAGTGAACTGCGTCAAAGATGGGCTGCTTAGTCAATCTTGTTCGCCGCACTGTGTAAGGCAAAGTTTGTTGGTAAATTCAAAATTCCGTTCCATTCATCCAGATAGTGCTGGTGTCCATCGGTGGCAACAATCATGTCGGGTGCACAATCCCATAAGTCCAGCATTTCTCCACCGTCCCAAAGGCTTACTTGCCATTGATAGCTGCCCGGCTTGAGAGGCAACATCGGAAACGAGTGGGTGAGGTTGTGTGTTCCCGGCTGAAGAGAGATTCCCTGCCGAGAAGCGGCCCAAACGAGCTGGCGGTCAGAACTGAATAACGCAATTCCGTGGACCGCGCTGGTGACAGCATGGATCAATTCTAATTCTAGACTTACGCTGACCTGGCCAAATGTGGAGAGTGTATGACGTTCGCAGTCATGCGCTTCGAGTTGCCAACTTAAGAATCTGGCCTTAATCCCGTCCGGGCGCTTACTGCCTTCGAGCCGCTCGCTACCTGCCATTGCCTGTTCATATGCGCCCACGACATCTGCGGTGTTTCCATCTCTTCGGATCGTCCCTGCATCAACCCAGAGGACACGATGACAGAGGCGGCGAATCTGATTCATCTGATGAGTGACGAGGACGACGGTGCGGCCGGCGCGGGCAACATCGCCCATTTTGCCGAGACATTTTTTCTGAAAATTTATGTCGCCGACGGCCAAGACTTCGTCGACGAGAAGGATTTCGGGTTCGAGGTGTGCAGCAACGGCGAAAGCGAGACGGACGTACATGCCGCTGGAGTAGTGCTTGACGGGCGTATCAATAAATTTCTCGAGCTCGGCGAAAGCTACGATTTCGTCGAATTTTGAACTGATTTCGCGCTTGCTCATGCCGAGGATGGCACCAGAGAGAAAAGTGTTTTCACGGCCAGTGAGCTCGGGATGGAAACCGGTGCCAACTTCGAGGAGGCTGCCGACACGGCCATGAATTTCGGCCCAGCCAGTGGTGGGCTGAGTGATGCGCGAGAGAATCTTGAGCAGCGTTGTTTTTCCGGCGCCGTTGCGGCCGATGAGGCCGAGGACTTCGCCTTCGCGGACTTCGAGCGAGACGTCTTTTAATGCCCAGAAGGATTCTTGCTTTTGCCTCCTTAGCGCGCGAAGCGGCGATCTTAAAACTCGACCGAGAGAATCGCGGAGTAGACTGTTGGATTGAACCAGACCGCGGCGATATTTCTTGCCGAGGGCTTCTCCGTAGATGACGGTGGAGATCATGGGCGGATGCTCTCGGAAGAGCGCTGGGCCGGAAGGGCGTAGTCTTGCAATCCGGTGCGGCTGTTGGCGAAAACCTGGATTTTTCTAGCGAGTTGGTGGGATGGCCTCTCTACGAGGAGATAGAACAGAAAAGCGAAGGCTAGGCTGGAAAGCATAGCAGCTATCCAATTGAGAATGAGGCCGAGGTGCGGATGCGGCAGCATCCCGAATAGCTCGATGCCTTGGACGTGAACGAGGTAGAGCGAATAACTCCATGCACCCGCCATGACTAAGAAGCGATTGGGGGGACAATGCCGGCCGTAGGCAATTTCTTCGCGTACCCAGAAATAGGCCAGCACACCGAACCACATCATGGTTTGCGTGTAGTGAACGCCGAGTTTGAAATGTAGCATTTCGGAGGTCCAGGCTGCGAACCAGATGAGGAAGCGCCAGCTCCAAATGCGGAGGGTGGAGCGACGCAGGCGGATGGCGTTGCTCTGTTCGGCGAGGAGGCAGCCAAGAAGCCAGACAGGTAGAAGAATAAGCGCAGTGCCGAGAGGACCAAAATCGTGCCAAGTGACGGAGTGAGGATGAGTGGCGGCGGTGAGAACCCCCGCGAGGAAGATGAAGGGCATAAATCTCTTCCAGCCGAAGCGATTACGTAGCGCTCGAAGAAACGGATAGGCGGCGTAGTAGATTTCTTCGCAGGCCAAGCTCCAAAGAGGAGATTCCCACAGGACGGAGTGCTCTCCCCGGAAGATGAGATGTTGGCCGAAAAGGCGGTAGACGGCAAGTGCGCCCGCCACGGGAATAAGGATGCGCGTGTATCTGCGGAGATAGTAGCGGGCGATGGAAATCTTTTCTGCGCCGATAAAAGGCAAGTGGATGCAAAAGCCGGAGATGACAAAAAAGACGATGACAGCGGGGGTTCCGAAGACGACGGTGTTCCAGCCGCGAGCGAGGAGACGCATAAAGCCGTGGCTGGTGTCGACGCCGGCAAAGAACGGGATGACCGCGTAATGGCCGATGGTTACCCATAGCGCGAGGATAAATCGCAGGGCGTCCAGGATGCGAAAGTGATTCGGCCGAGCTTGAGAAGCACCGCTCATGCGTCACCAGTAGGCCGAACTAACTGCAAGATATCAGATGCGGTCGGCCACGGTGCCCTCCATTCGAGGGTGGTCTTGCCCGCGCCGTTGCGGCCGATCAGGCCGAGGACTTCGCCCTCGTGCACTGCTACAGAGACGTCTTGAAACGCCCAAAAGAACTCCTGCTGCTGCCCCTTCAATAGGCTCAGAGGTGATTTCAATGCCCGGACAAGAGATTCACGAAGCATACCGCTCGATTGAACGAGGCCACGGCGATATTTCTTGCCGAGACCGGCTCCGCGAATAACTGGGGCATTGCGCGCAGCGGCCATCCAGAAGTCTTGGATGAACAGCGGATAGGTCCATAAAGGCATCGCGCCCGTGAGAGTCCAAGAGAATACAGGTGGGGCTGAACTTCCTAAGATCAGGCGAAACGCGACGAAGCCCAAAAGAAGCAGAAAATAGATCGAGACGATGCGGAAAAATCTGCGAGCGTAAAAAACTTTGAAATAATTGGATGATTTCTTTGCATCAAGCAATATCCCGCCAATCAGGAACCCCGAAAGAACAAAAAAGAGATCGACGCCGCTCCAGGCGAGGCGGCTGGGGACGAACAGATAGGAAAGCAGGGTCCGCGGCTGGCAGACGAGCGTAGCGGAAAAGTAGTGGTAGGACAGCACTAGAGCAATTGCACCACCGCGAAGGCCGTCAATTTCGAGAATCCGACGAGTCTGGCCGGAGGCGTCGAGGCGGTCGCCCTGCAAGACGGCGTGCATCAGCGGTCCACCTCGATGGGGGGAGGGAAAATTTTGGCGGGAATGGAGGCCGGTTCGGAATCATAGTAGGAATAGTTGTGACCGCGGCGAATCAGGGGGCTTTCGAAATACCGCCAGGAGAGAGCGGAGATCGCGAGGGTCAGGACGAGTGCGAGCAGGGTGACTGCGACACCGGCGAGATTGTAAATCTGGGGATCGGCATGCAGGAGAATGCCGTGAGCAAAGTAATTGAATGCGTCGTGGAGTATGTACACGCAATATGAGATTCCGCCCAACCAACGCAGGGGCCGCCAGCGCATGATGCGGGCGATGGAGGAATCCGGCTGGGAGATAGCGAGCAAAAGCGTCGCACTGTAGAAGATGGCGAGCCAGCTGAATCCGACGGTGATTGTGACGATATTGAGGAGAGGGTGGGCCAGCCACCAAAGCAGAATCGCCACGCCAAAAAACAGGAACAAGAAAGTGCGCTGCAAGACGACCGGACGGGTGCGGAGGAATTCACGGAAGCGCGGCTGACGCCACGCGATGCCCAGGAGCATGCCCCAAGAAAAAGCGTCGGCGCGGCAAGGCGTGAGGAAGGCGCTCAGGTATGACGGAGGATTCCAGGCAACGAAAAGCAGATAACGGAGCAAAGGCGCCAAAGCGATGGCGAACACGAGGGCGGTCGCGAGCCTGCGAAGAGACAAAAACCGAATCAGCGGTGGCGCGATCAAATAAAACTGTTCCTCAACAGCGAGCGACCACGTCACGACGAACCAGATCCACTGAAAATGCGGCATGGCGATGAAAATGTTCTGCAGAAAAAAGATTTGCACCGGGAGACGAAGAAGGTCCGCGGACGCGACCGGCAAACGGCCCGGAAAAAAGTTAACGGCGATGAGAACGGCGACGGCGAAAAGAAGGGTCCACGAATAGTAGATCGGCAGAATTCGGTAGAAGCGACGCATGTAGAAAGTGCGAAAGTAGTGCGGAGAGTCGCGGGCATCAAGCAGGATGCCGCCGATCAAGAAGCCGGAAAGTACGAAAAAGAGGTCCACGCCACTCCAACCGGCAGCGAAGGCGTTAAGAATGCGACTGGGCCAGAATCCGAGCGAATGATTCGAAGCCGGAGCGATGTAGTGACAAACGATCACCAAGAGGATGGCTGTGCCGCGAAGGCCATCGAGCTCAGGGATGCGGGCCCCACGATCGTCGCTAGACGCGGTCGGCAACGGTGCCCTCCATGCGCTGGAAGAAGACGAGGCCGCCGAAAAGGATGAAGAGGACGGTGGCGCTGGAAACGAAGAGCGTGGCGGCGGGCGCGTGGCCGTGGCCGGTGAGCGCCCAGCGAAAGCCGTCAATGACGCCGGCCATGGGATTGAGGCCGTAGAGCCAGCGCCATCGCTGCGGAACGAGCGAGCTGGGATACGCGACCGGTGAAGCGAACATCCAGAATTGCATTAGGAACGGAATGACGTATTTGACGTCGCGATAAAGCGCATTGAGCGCGGAGAGCCAGAGGCCGACGCCAAGAGCGGTGAGAATGGCGAGCAGCAGAAAAAGAGGAAGTAGCGCGGCCGGGGCGCCGGGCTTCATGCCGTAAAACAAAGTGACGCCGATGAGGACGACGAAGCCGATGGCGAAATCGACGAGTCCGGACAGAACGGAAGAAAACGGCAAGACCAGGCGGGGAAAATAAACTTTGGTAATCATACGCTGATTTTCAACGACGACGTTGGTGGCCTGCTGGAGGGCGTAATTGAAATACATCCAGGGGACTAGAGCGGCGAAATAAAAGACGGGATACGGCAGACCTTCTGAAGGAAGCTTGGCGAGGCGGCCGAAGAAAAGAGTGAAGACGAGCATGGTCAGCAGTGGCTGAAGGACGACCCAGAGAACGCCGATGGCGGTCTGTTTATAGCGGATTTTGACGTCGCGCCAGACGAAGAAATAAAGAAGTTCGCGATAGGCCCAAAGTTCGGCGAGGCGGAGATGGAAGAGGCCGCGGGGCGGCTCAATGCGAGTGACGATGGGATGCGAGTGGCGCGGCGCAGGGGAGATCGCGGCTGTGGCCGGCGAAAAAGGCTCCGACACCATCAGGAGAGACTCCGGCGGAGAGAGAGAGAAGAAAACATTGTTTTAGGTTACCAGAGAAGAGAAAAAGATGGCGAAGGAGGTTGGCGCAGAGATAAGCGACACACCACGCGAAGAACCCAAGACGCAAGCACTGCAAGAAATCAAGGGACGGGACGTTCTTTGAGTTGCTGGACGTCGTGCTGCTCGATCTGGCGCATGAGTTCCTTGCGGCGGACGAAATAGTCACGGAGGAAGCCAGTGAGCTGGCGCGGAACGACGACGAACTGATTGTGAGCGACTTCGGCGAAGGAGACGGGGCCGCGCGCGGGAATGAGATGAGTGCCCCACTGAAACATGAGACCGAGATTCCAGAAGACGAAACAGAGGAGAAGCGCAACAGAGGCGAGCGTGGCGGACCGGAGAGAGGAAAATTTGTCGGCGAAGCTTTCGAGAAGAACGGCGAGGCCAATGACGAAGAAAACCGTGAGCGAAACAAAAAAACGATTGCCGAAGGACGAGATGCCGGCCCAGTCCGGATAAGAGGCAATGAAATAGTAGAAGGCGAGAACGGCGCAGAGGACGGGCCCGCCGACGCGGGGGAATTTGCGCCAAAAGAGAAAAATGCCGATGGAGGCCAGGAGGAAAAGAGGCGTCCAGGAAAAGAGGCCGTGATTGGCGGAAAAGAGAACCTGGAGGAAGTTCGGCGACTTCCAATTCCAGAGAGAGATGGGGATGTAGCCGGATTCGAAGAAAGAACCATAGATGATTTTCTTGGAGAGCAGAGTGGGGAGAAAACAGACGAGGAGCGTGACGAAGAAAATAACGTAGCGAGCGAGAAGCGCGGGAATGGCGGATGGACGGCGCTGCTGGATGGCGTCGCGGAGCGCGAGGAGCGCTTCGGCCGCGAGCAAGACGAGCAGCATGGCGTTGGCGTAATAGACGTTGAGCATGAGGCCGGCGATGGCGCCGAGAAGAATCCATTGCGGGATGGAGCGGTCGTCTCGAGTGTGCAGCCAGTACGCGAAGAAAACAGCAACGACGAAAGCGGAGTGAGCGTGAGACCAGGAAGGATTGAAGTACATGTAGACGGCAAGAGAGCTGCCGCCCCAAATGGCGAGCGTGGCGAAAAGAGCCCAGCGTTCAGAGACGAATTTCTTGGCGAGACGAAAGGCGAGGAAGAGGGCGAGAAAACCGTAGAGGGATGTGCCAAAGGCCATGGCGTAACGATAAGGCGCGGAAAAACCGTCGGCGGGGACGGTGGAGCCGATGACGCGGGCGACGAGAACGCCACCGTGCGCGATGAGAAGGAACGGCGACCAAAGGATCGCCGGGCCGATGGTGAAATGATTTTCAAGATGGCCGGTGGGCGTGCGGAAGTCAGTCCGCGGCTGGCCTGATTCATTGAGGCGGCCTTCGCGGAAGCTGGTGTTGGCGTGCTGATAGTCGGCGGTGAAATCGAGATTGCGCTGAACGAGGAGCGCGCGGGCGTAGGCGTAGTAGCCGACGCCGTCGCCGCGGACCCACGGATTGGAGAGAGGCAAGGAGAGGAGGAACAGGAGGACGAGAATCCGCTCCGAAGGACTGGTGAGACTAATTTTGCGAAACAGGCTTACTTTTTCTTCCACGGACGGTATATCTGTCAAAAATAGATTTCCCTACTGGCTGACCGTCCTGAGGAAGTGGGGACGGATACCACACCTGTGGATTAACGGAACGATACCTCAATCCTTCTTTGAGAAAAACAAAAAAATGGAGCGGCTAGGCCGGGGTTCCTGCAACGACGCGAGTGGGGCTGGGCTGCTTCCCTTTCATGTGAGTAGCGACACGGTCGATGATTTCGTCGAGCGGTGTCTGCGGGCGGAAGCCGGTGATGGCGAAAAGCTTATCCACGCAGGGAACACGGCGCATCATGTCTTCGAAGCCAGGCTCGTAAGCTTTGTCGTACGGAATAAATTCGATACTTGAAGAGCTGGCGGTGCGTTGCTTGACGCGATGGGCGAGATCCTCGATGGTGATTTCTTCTGTGTTACCGATGTTGACGACTTCGCCGACGGCGCGCTCCGAGTCGATCAATTTGATCAGGGCTTGTGTGGTGTCCCGCACATCGCAGAAGCAGCGGGACTGTTTTCCATCGCCGTAGACGGAAATGGGGGCGCCATCCAGCGACTGGCGGACGAAATTCGGAAGGACCATGCCGTAGCGGCCGGTTTGGCGCGGGCCGACGGTGTTGAAGAGACGCACGACGATGACGGGAACCTTTTTTTCTTTCCAGTAAGAGAGAGCGAGAAATTCGTCGAGGGCTTTGGAGGCGGCGTAGCTCCAGCGGCCCTTGGTGGTAGGGCCGAGAACGAGATCGGCTTCTTCGTGAAATGGAATTTGGGTGCTCTTGCCGTAAACCTCGGAAGTGGAGGCCGTAAGAACGAGTTTGCGTTTTTTTGCGGCGGCTTCGAGGATGTGTTGCGTGCCGTTGACGTTGGTTTCGATGGTGCGCACGGGGCTTTCGACGATCAAGCGAACGCCAACGGCGGCGGCAAGATGGACGACAACGTCAGCGTCGTCGACGAGTTCGGCGACGAGCTGACGGTTTTCAATGGAGTCGAGATGATATTCCATCCGGTCGGAAGACTTGAGATGGCGGATGTTTTCCATGCTGCCGGTGGAGAGGTTGTCGAGCAGCACGACGTGATCGCCACGGTCGAGGAGCCGCTCTGCGAGATGAGAGCCGATAAAGCCGGCACCTCCGGTGATTAGAAAGCGCAAGTTGCCTCCTTAGAGTGCCAAATCGTCATCATCGGACTGGCTGGACTTTCGCATTTTACGCATATCTTCTTCCGGAAAATGCGGAAGATCGACGGCTTCTTGCGGTCCGTATCCGTATGAATAGGGATAGTAGCGGTAAGAATAGTAGTAATCCGGGGCGCTGGAATCGACAGCGTTCAGAACAACGCCGAGCAGGCGGCATTTAACGCTGACAAGGAGGTCGCGAGTGCGAGTGAACGCTTCCTTGGGCGTTTCGCCGCTGCGGACAACGAGCAGGACACCATCCACTTGTACGGAAAGGATGACGGCGTCGGTGGCGGCCATGATCGGCGGCGAATCGATGACGATAAACTTGAATTTGCCGCGAAGCTCGGCGATGGCGTCGGCGAGCTTATGCGATGACAAAAGATCCGCAGGATTGGGCGGAAGCGGGCCGGTGGGGATTGCCGCTAGATTCGGAATCGAAGGATGTGGAACGGTAACGAGGTCGAGGCTGGATACGCCGGCGAGGTACGAGCTGAGACCGGCGTATTTTCCGTCGGTCATATTCAGCAGGCGGCCGACACCCGGTTTGCGCAAATCTGCGTCAATGAGAAGCGTGCTGTCGCCGAGTTGCGCGAGAGTGACGGCCAAATTTGCGGCGGCAGTCGTCTTGCCTTCACGGGGCAAAGCGCTGGTGACGAGAATGACTTGGGGCGGATGATCGGGTTGCGAAAGCAAAAGAGCGGTTCGCAAAGCGCGGAACGCTTCTGACATTTGCGATTTCGGCAGATGCTGCGCAACGAGCTCGATGCGCTTGTCGTAGCCGTTGCTGGAAACGCCTTTGAGAAGACCGCGGCGGCCGTTGCCGTTCGACTCACTGAAGGCAGGGACGACGGCAAGCGAAGGCAAACGAGAGAGAGTTTCGATGTCGTCGGGGGTCTTGACGGTATTGTCGAGATATTCGCGAAGCAGAGCCAGACCGATGCCCCCGACGAGTCCAACAATGATGGCGAGAGCGACGTTGCGAGTCTTGGCCGGCCGCGTGGGAGTTGAAGGAATCATCGCGGGATCGACGACGCGGATGTTGGAGGACTTGAGAGCGCCGGCGATGTTGGCTTCCTTCAGCTTGGTCAGCATGCCGTCGTAGAGAGTTTTGTTGGCTTCGGCTTCGCGCTTGAGAATGTTGTATTCGACGAGGCGCTCGGACATCTGGCTGGCTTCGATTTTTTGTTGATCAAGGGCCTGTGTCAGAAGCGTTTCGCGCTGACGGGCTGCGTTGTAGTCGTTGCCCATCTGATCGATGATGCTCTTCTTTTCGTCAGAAATGAGCTGATCGATTTCTTTCAGCTGGCCCTGGAGGCGCTGCACCTTCGGAAAGTTCGGTCCGTACTGCGCCAGCGCGTCTGAAGCTTGTGAATTCAAGTCACCGCGTTTCTTGAACAAATCCTGCAGGACCGCATCCGACCGCAGCTCCGGAACGGAATCGGCGGTGCCGGACTTCGCAAATTCATAGAGCGCCTGCCGCTTCATGCGTTCGCTCTGTGCGTCGGTGAGTTCCTTGTTGATGTCGGAAAGGCGCTGGGTGGAAACGTTCTGCTTGTCGTCAAGCTCCCAGATCTGATTCTTGCGTTCGTACTCGATGCGAGCGTCTTCCGAGTGCTGTACTTTGAGTTTCAAATCGTCGAGCTGGTCGGAAAGCCACGAAGAGGCCTGTGCGATGGCCTGGTAGCGGCTGCGGAAATTGTCTTCCTTGAAATTTTCGATGTGGGCATTGACGACGCGGGCCGCGAGTTGCGCGTCGGTCGATTCGAACGTGACGTCCAGCAGGCGGCTGTTGGGAACGCGGCGGACACTGAGACTGCCGAGGAACGTCGCAAGCTCGGGTGGGCGTTTATGGTTGGCCAAACTACCGGAAGCGATGGCCTCCGACGGGCCCTCGCCCGAAGAATATTCCGCATGGCTGGCGAGGCCGGTACTGCGAATCGTCTGCAGCGCCAGCGTTTCGCTGGTCAAAATCTTCGACTCTGTTTCGATGTAATTGTCCGTGTCCATCATGTAATCGAACGAGTCAGCGCCCTGAAACGGAAGAACGTTGGAATTTTCGCGGTCGATTTCAATGCGAGCGGTCGTGGAATACACCGGCTGCATGCGGAACGTGGCGATCGATACGATGGTAACCACCGCAAGCAAGAAAGAAAGAATCAGCCACTGATGCTTGCGCAGAATGAGAAGGTAGTCGTAAAGATGCGGCTCGCGGGGAGAAAGATCAAATGGCACGAAGCGTGGCTGGGAAGTGATTACCTCAACCGCTCCGTTGGAACCGTTTTCTCGCGGGACGAGTTTGTTATCGTCAGCCATTCGTCCTCAATTACGCTGCGCGATGCGAAATATCGCGACAGCGGTACCGATACCAAGACCAATTTCCGCCGCCCGGATGAGGGCGGTTCTGCTGCCGCTTTGCGGAACGTACAGTACGTCGCTAGCCTGGAGTTTCACGTCTTCGGTTTCCTGCTTGAGGACTTTGCCGAGATCCACGATAACCTGATGCTGCTGGCCGGCGGCGTCCTTGCGGATAATCACGGCCTGATGTTTGCGCGCGGTGGCATTCAAACCACCAGCAAGGGCCAAGGCCTTGAGCGTCGAGAGCTGCTCCCGATCGTTGGTTACGACGAATCCTCCCGGACGGGCCACCGCGCCAAGGACATAGACAATTCCCGCATGCGGCACAGTAACGATGTCACCGCCCTGCAACACGATGTTATGTCGTGAGTCGCCCATTTCCAGGAGTTCGTTGAGATTAATCGTGATGGTATTGTTCAATGGAGGCGGTACAGCAGATGCGGTGGAATTCAATGCGTTTTGATTCGGTGGCGCAGACGCATCGGCGGCAGGCGCAGCAGCGGCACCCGGCGTTGCGACCAAATCTGAAGGCGTGATTTCCGGCGGCTCACCGGTAGGGTCAGCGGAGGACTGGTCCGGCCGGCTGACAATTACCGTGTCGCCGGCATCGCTCGAAATGCCGCCCGCCTCGGCAAGAACTTCGAGGACGGTCACTTGCCGCTCCGCGGAATAGACCATGGGATGGAGCACGGCACCGACGATCGTAATGGGTTTGCTCTTTTTTTCCTTCATGCTAACGTTCACTTGCGGATGGGAAACGAGTCCGTTTGCCTCGAGTACCTCCGCAATCTTTTGCTGGATCTGAATTTCCGTGAGGCCGGACACAGCGAGCCGGACGGGAAGAAGCGGAAGGCCGATCGTGCCGGTCTGGCTGACACGGACTTCACGCGAGAGCTCGGGCACATCAAAAACTTCGACGGCAATCAAATCTCCGCGGCCGACGACGTACTCTCCGGAGGGCACGTGAGAAGTAGCGGAGAGCGCTTTGATGCGTTCGTTCGTTTGTTCCGGTGTTTCGAATACGGTCTGCGCGCGACTGGGTTGCGCCAGTACCAGTATCCCGAGCAGAGTGGCAGCGACGAAACACGATGATCGCGCACCCAGTCTGGCTGGCTGCATTCTTTTTCTTTCCCCCATCTGATTATACAGCCTGTAAGCCAGTATGAATCAGTGATTTCGAGAGTTATCGGGCTTCGTCGTGGCCGAGGATACGGGTGGTGCGGGCGTCATATTGGAACTGGCGAGCAAGGCCATGAATAAGAAAAAAGTGGCGTTTGCGGGAATATGGAGATTGAAGTCGACAAGGCTGTGCACCAAAAACCCGCAACAGCCGGTAAGGCCCGCGAGCCGCAAAGCGGAAGCGAAGGAAATGCTCGATCCCTGCAGGGAATGAAGGCCGGCGAGCAAGAGCAAACCGATAAACCAGGCGCAACACACTCCGCCGAGAATGCCCGTTTCGGCGAGCGCTTCGAGGTAATCATTGTGCGCATGATCGACGATTTTTCCGTCATAAAGAGTTTCATAGAGCGGATAGACGGTCTCCAGCGTGCCAAGACCCGTCCCGAGAACTGGATGGTCCAGAAAAATGCTCCAAGCTCCATGGCGCATGGAGGCGCGCTTGCTTTCGTGAACTTCCAGCGTTTGCAGGCTGCCGAAACGCGACAGAATTTGATTTACGCCGAGCCAGGAAACAAGCGAGATAGCGGCAACGAGAACTATGCCGCCGGTGAGAAGATGCCTCGAACCGGCACGCTGCAAAGAAATAATCGAGACCAGGAAAAGAAGTTCGACGCCGAAACTGACGAGGCCTCCGCGCGAAGCGGAAAGTAGCAGCGCACCGATGGGAATTAGCGCAAATAACCCGATAACGAAGCGGCGCTCGCGCTTGACCTTGCCAAGGATTAGAGGAACAAGAGAAATCGGAATCGCGAGTTCCGCGAATCCTGCAAAGTGATTGCGGTTGACGTACGGTCCAAAGGGAATTCCGCCATAGCGCATTTCGCGGAACCAGTACAGCTTGCCATTAAACGTGAGGTGCTGGAGGATTCCCAGACCGGCGACGAAAAAGCCAAACAGCATGGCGAACCAGAAAAATTCCCGCCAGTCCTGCAGCGTGCGGAACGCCTGGGCGGCAAGAAAAATGAACGCAAGGTCTGCAAGCAACAGCAGCCACTGGATGCGCGTCGCCTGCGGCGAAGCAGTCCTGTGAAAGAACCACTGGATCCCGGCGACGCAGGCGAACGCAACGAGCGGAGACAAAATGCTGGGCAGCACCACTTCCTGCCCTTCGAACAAAACAAAAAACAACGCCCAGAGAAAAAATACGAAACCGACGCCGGTTTCGAAGACGGCGAGAGACCAATCTTCGACACCGCCGTGTGCCAGCACACCGAAGGCGAGGAGTCCGCAAACAGCGATGCGAACCGGCTTCATCGGTTGAGTCGCACCGCGGCGACAGGAACGAGGGCAACATCATCGATCCAGGCAAACCCCGCAATTCCGCCGTCGGATGATTCAGCAGGATAGCGCGCAACGCAGATCGACGCGGATTGTGTGCCGGACGGAGCGGTCCACAAGAGGCTTACTGGAGTCCACGCGGCGTCACCGTGAACTTCGGAAGTCGCAACTGACGCGGCTTTGCCTTTGGAACTACTGTAGAGGACGAGTCGAACGCCCTGATCCGTCGTAAGCCCCTTTGTGCGAATCCAGCCGGATAGCTGGTAGGACTTACCCGAATCGACGATTGCGGTATGACAGATATCGGCGAACGAAACGTTCGTCCTGCCGGTAAACAGGAGCCGGAGCGACTGCGCGCCGGAATGTTTTTCGTTAGGATCGGTGGCGACCTGAACGCCCTTAACGAGCGATTCGTAGTGCCAGCCTAAGCCGCCGTAGGGAAATGACGCTTCGAAGCCACCGTCCCACAGCACTGAGCCGGGGATATCGGGCGGGATGGGCTTTTCCAATTTTTGCGTCGCTTGCTGCCAAAGAAGAGCGGCGTCAGCGAGGCGATTGTTCTGAACCAAGGCGTTAGCGAGCACGGCGATGTCGCCTAGCTTTACATTCGCAGGCAAAAGATTGGCGTGCGCCCAAACCTGCATCGCAACGTCAAGCTGGCGATTGTTGGCGAGGTCAAAAAGAATATCCATATGGCCCTGCATGTCCGGAGGGATGACCTTCTCGAGAATTTCGGCGGCAGTGGGAACGACGCGAAGACAGCGGGAAAAAGCCTCAGCACTCCGCTTTGGATCAAGCTCCAAAGACTTTCGCAGTTCCACCAGGGCGTCTGGAATTTCATTTTGGCGAAGCAAGAAATTGCCGTAACTCCAATGAACGTCTGCCGAGAAAGGATAGATGCGTTTTGCTTCGAGGTAGGCCGCGCGGGCTTCGCCCGTGCTGCCAGCTTCCTCATAATTTGCCGCAAGGTCCAGAAGTGTAGGGACGGAATGAGGGTCGAGTGAGCGAGCGACGAGAAACGCGTGGAGAGCGGCGCGTGGATCCGGTTGCTCGAAGTCGTACTGATAGGAGCGGCCGAGCAAGTACCAATTGCGAGCGTCGCCAGGTTCGAGACGGACAGCTCGCTCATAGCCTGCGCGAGTATTGAGGCCGATGGCGTGGGCGGCGCGAGCATTCTGAATGCTGAAATAGGCGAGAACACAAAAGACGCCGAGAGAGAGGAGAAGCAAGCCGCGTGACGCGCCGATCGAAAGCTTGACGACCATGGTTCATAACTCTGCCCAACCGCGAGGGGATGAAGCAAGGGCAAAGTCGCGCGGGAAAGAAATTTGTGAAGCTCAAGGCAGATGAACGACGGCGATGCGGACGGGTTCGAGTTGCGTGACGTCGAGAATTTTGTCGTCGTTGAGATTGTCGATGTGACTGTTGGAGATGAAATAGAGATCCGAGCCACGAATGGCGCCGGTGGTGGGTAGGCTTGTGAATTGAGAGCGATTTTCGACAACAGTGGTGCGAGTGACGCGAGTACCGTCTTCAGAAAGTTTGAAGGCGGCGACGCGCGCAGAGCCAATTCCATTTTGAATGGCGATGAGGCTTCCGTTGTACCAGTAGAGGCCGTCGGCACTGGCGAGCGTGCTGTGCGGACCGGGATTTACGTCGACGCTCGAAAGAGTTTTGAGGTCGATGCGGAGCACGCCGAGTGAATCGGCGACGAACAGAGTGTTGTCGTCGGGCGTGACGGTGATGCCGTTGGGATAGAAAAGATCGCGATGGACTTTTAGCTGTGTGAATTTTTGAGTCGCGGGATTGAAGCGGAAGATTTGATTGCCGACGCTGTCCGTGAGAATGACTTCGCCGGATTTGCGAACGACAAGATCGTTAAAGAGATGCTTGCGGGAATCGGGGAAGGCGTAGCGGCCAAGGAGAGCGCCGTCTGGACTGAAGTGAACGAGCGCGGAATTGCCGCGATCTTCGGCGGTGTTGGCCCAAATGGTGGAGTCGCGGGGGTCGAGGCGGATTCCGAGAACGGGCAAAAGATGGTCGCGGTTGGCGGGAACGAAATCGGAAGCGTGACTGTCCGGAGTGATTTGCACGATTTTGCGTTGCGCAAGACTGCTTAGATAAAACACGTTGCGATTCGGATCCCAGGCGAGGCCTTCGGGGATGAGATTTTTTTCTTCGGTGAGGAGACCGAGGCGAGCTTGTGCGACGGCGGGAAAATCGCGATGGACTTTTTCGACGAGCTCGGTGAATTCGTGCGAAGTGCGAAGACCCGCGAACTCCGCTCCGCCCGATGGATCAAATCCTTCGCGGAGCGCGATGCATTCCTTCAAAAGTTTGAGCGCTTCCCTGCTTTCGCCGAGATGTTGTTGCGCTGCGGCCATGGCGTAGAGCGCGGCGGCACGGTCGGGAAAATTGGGGAGAAGTTTCTGGATGGCGTCGATTTGGGCGCGGGTTTCGTCGGCGTCGGTGGGTTCGGCAGGTGCGCCGCGAGTTTCTTCTTGTTGAGCGAGGGCAGGGACGGACATCGCCAGAGCGGCGAGGATCACAACGAAAAAGTAGCGGCGGAGATTGGAAATGGTGGCCATGCTGTCCTTAGACGCTAGAAGAAGCGGACGAATCGCGCTAGTCCCAAAATGGGAATAGGTCCGATGGTTAACTTCCGGGGTTGCCGACAATCCGCCCGGAACTGCCTACGTTGGAACCACAATGTTTCTTGGGGTACGATTGGTCCGCTTTGCACGTTGGCTGAAAGACAGAAGGCAGCAAGGCGACCGTTCTTCGGAACTCACGCTACGGCGTGCAGATGCTGCCTTGCGCCGCGGTTCCTTGAGAGGACCAGCGATGCAGCGATTGAAACTTCCGGAGGCGCCAGCAAATCAGACGGGCCCCGTGAAGGCGTGGGCAGAGCCCGTCGCGATCCCGACCTATCCTCCGCTTCCTCCCGACAAGAACCCCATGTTTCTCGAAAAACGCGTCTACCAGGGCAGCAGTGGGCGCGTGTATCCATTGCCGTTTACGGACCGCATCGCGACGGATGCGGTCGAGCACGCCTGGCAGGCGGTTCATCTGGAGAACGAGTTTCTGCGTGTGATGGTTCTGCCGGAGATTGGCGGACGCATCCACGTCGGCTTTGACAAGACGAACGGGTATGACTTCTTCTACCGCCAGAACGTTATCAAACCCGCGCTCGTGGGCTTGGCTGGGCCATGGATTTCAGGCGGCGTAGAGTTCAATTGGCCACAGCACCACAGACCGGCAACGTTCATGCCGGTGAGCTTTCAGATCGAAGAACACGCCGACGGTTCCCGGACAGTCTGGTGCAGCGATCATGACCCGATGAATCGGCTAAAGGGCATGCATGGCGTCTGCCTGCATCCTGGAAAGGCTTACATTGAACTAAAGGTGCGCCTTTACAATCGCACTCCTCTCATCCAAACATTCCTTTGGTGGGCCAACATTGGCGTGCAAGTCCACGAGCTCTACCAGTCGTTCTTTCCGCCGGATGTCCACTTTGTGGCAGATCATGCCAAGCGGGCCAAGAGTAGTTTTCCCTTCTGCGACGGTTACTACTACGGCGTGAATTATGGCGAGCGCGATCGGAGGGGCGTGCCCGCCAAAGAGCAGCCGCTGAAGTTTGTTCCGCCGGGAAGCTACCCTCCCAATGACATGCGTTGGTACGCAAATATCCCGGTCCCAACGAGTTACATGGCAATGGGCTCAAGCGAAGACTTCCACGGAGGGTACGATCACAAACATAAAGCTGGATTGGTTCTTGTGGCCAATCATCACATTGCGCCGGGGAAGAAACAGTGGACTTGGGGCAACCACCCGTTTGGTTATGCTTGGGACCGGAATCTCACGGACGAAGACGGCCCCTACATCGAACTGATGGCTGGGTTCTATACGGATAACCAGCCGGATTTTTCGTTTCTCGCTCCCGGCGAAACGAAAACGTTCAGTCAATATTGGTACCCGATCCGGGAGATTGGCCCCGCATCCAAAGCCAATCGCGATGTAGCCCTCAGTTTCCAGATTTCGCCGCGTGAAGCACGCATCGGTGTCTGCGTGACGCAGGCATTTCCAGGCGCCAAAGTTCGCTTGGAGTCCGCGAGCGGACAAATTGCGGAATGGCAGTGCGACCTGAAGCCTGGAAGCGCTTTTCTGCAAGTCGCCGAGTTGCCTGCGGGAATCAAGGAGAGCGACGTCAGCGCCGTCGTCCAATCCCGTGAGGGACAGACAGTGCTTCGCTACACGCCGGCCCCTCCCGCAAAACAGGAGGCGCCCCCAGCCGCAACCGAGCCGGGGCCTCCTGAAGAAATCCGGAGCAACGACGAACTCTATGTCACGGGTCTGCACCTCGATCAGTATCGCCATGCCACGCGCCATGCTGACGCTTATTGGCGCGAAGCGCTCCGCCGCGACCCCGCCGACAGCCGCTGTAACAATGCGATGGGTTCCTGGCATCTGCGCCGGGCTGAATTTGAAAAAGCCGAGAAGTTTTTCCGCCAGGCGATCCAGACACTGACCCTTCGTAACCCCAACCCATGGGAGGGGGAGGCGTTCTACAACCTGGGACTCACGCTTCGTTATTTGCGTCGCGACGAGGAAGCCTACGCCGCTTTCTATAAGGCTGCCTGGAACTCCGCTTGGCGCTCCGCGGCCTATTTGGCGCTGGCGGAGCTCGATGCGAAAAGGGGTGATTGGAATGCTTCCATAGGGCACCTCGAATCGTCCTTGCGCATGAACACGGACAACCTGAACGCGAGGAATTTGTCCGTGGTTGTGTTGCATAAACTTGGCAGGGGGGCGGAAGCAAACAAGCTGCTGAAAGAGACGCTGGCGCTTGATCCACTGGATTCCTGGGCCCGCTATCTCGCATCCAACTTGCCGCCAAGCGGCAATCAGATGCTCTTCGATTTGGCCCTGGACTATACGCGCGCAGGTCTTTACCTCGAAGCCGTCGAGCTCTTGGGTCGCACGGACCGAACCGCCAGAGATGGTTCGGTGCCAATTCTCTTGTATGCCCTGGGTTACATCTATCAGCAACTCGGTAATACAGCCGCAGCGACGAGCGCCTATTCAGAGGCGTCCAGCGCACCGCCTGACTATTGCTTCCCCAACCGGCTGGAAGAATTTGTGGTGCTTCAGGAAGTGGTTTCTTTGAATCCCGAAGACGCCAGGGCAGCGTATTACTTGGGCAATCTTCTATATGACCGGCGGAGGCACCCGGAAGCGATCGCTTTGTGGGAACACTCCGCGCGTCGGGATCCGTCCTTCTCCACAGTCTGGCGCAACCTCGGAATCGGTTATTTCAATGTGCTCGGAGATCGGGCGTTGTCGCGGTCTGCATTCGACAAGGCAATTCAGGCGGATCCGGGAGATGCACGAATCCTCTATGAGCAGGATCAACTCTCTAAACGCCTTGGGGAGTCGCCCGAACTGCGCTTGAGCAATCTCGAAAAACACCCGGAACTCGTGCGCCTCCGCGATGATCTTTCGGTCGAACTCGCCATCCTTTACAACCAGACACGACAACACGAGAAGGCGCTCCGGTTGCTTGCCTCACGCAAGTTTCAGCCCTGGGAGGGCGGAGAGGGTTTAGCTCTCGGCCAGTATGTGCGTGCGAATTTGGCTGTCGGACAGCAAGCGCTAGCTGAGGGGGATTCGCTCGAAGCCCGTCGTTTGTTTGAGGCGGCCCTCCTCTGCCCGGAAAACCTGGGAGAAGCTACACACCTGCTGGCAGACCAAAGCGACGTCTATTATTTTTTGGGCTGTGCTTTTAAAGCCGAGGGGGATCACTCCTCGGCTCAACAGTGGTTTGAACACGCCGCCAGCCACAACGGCAACTTCGAGGAAATGAACGCGAAGTCATTTTCGGAGATGTCTTACTACCATGCGCTGGCTTTGAAGCAACTCGGTCGGGCGAGAGAGGCCGAGGAGGGGTTGCGTTCCTTGCTTGCGCATGCAGAGGCGCTGGCGGGGCAAGTGGTAAAGATCGATTATTTTGCAACGTCGCTTCCCACAATGCTGCTGTTTGAAGACGATCTGCAAAAGCGAAACACCGCGGCCGCCACTTTCTTGCGCGCGCAAGCTTGGCTGGGTCTCGGCGATAGCGCCAAGGCCCGGGAATTGCTTCACGAAGTGATGGCGCTCGACCGAAACCACTCGCGTGCGGCAGATATGCTGGCTGCTTTGGAAAACGCGCGCCTGGAATCGGGCTCGCAGAGTTCCGTCGACACCAACACTTGGCCTCGCACATGAAGGCCCCAGGGCACTACAACACAGGTTATGTGTGGACCATTTCGGCGGTTGCGGCCTTGGGCGGTTTGCTATTCGGCTACGACTGGGTGGTCATCGGCGGCGCAAAACCCTTTTACGAGAAATTCTTTCACCTGGGGTCTGAAGAATTAATCGGATGGGCGAACAGTTGTGCGCTGATCGGATGCCTCGCCGGCTCCGTGGTTTCCGGAGCGATGGGCGACCGCTTCGGGCGCAAGAAACTGCTGGTTCTTACCGCTGTGTTGTTTGCGGTGAGCTCCGTTTTCACGGGATGGGCCGGAACGTTTTCATCCTTTGTGATCTGGCGAATCTTGGGCGGAGTGGGAATCGGCATTGCTTCGAATGTTTCGCCGACTTACATCGCCGAGATCAGCCCAGCGCCGTGGCGCGGACGGATGGTAACGCTGAATCAGTTGACCATCGTTGTCGGGATTCTGGCGGCACAAATCGTGAATTGGCTGATCGCCGAGAAGGTCCCCGAAGGCGCTACGGCGGAAATGATTCGGCAGTCCTGGAACGGGCAATACGGCTGGCGCTGGATGTTCACGATTGTGGCCATTCCCGCCGTCATCTTTTTTGTCACCTCATTGTTCATACCCGAGAGCCCGCGCTGGCTGGCGAAGACCGGCAACAAAGAACAAGCCCGCCGCACACTCGAACGAATCGGCGGAGAACAATATGGCGAAGAAACGCTGGCGGAGATCCAAAAAGCGCTTGGCAGCGAGGCCGAAGGGAAGGTTAGGTGGCGTGAATTGCTGGCGCCGGGCATTTTGAAGGTCCTGTTGATTGGAGTCGCGCTCGCCGTTCTTCAGCAGTGGAGCGGAATCAACATCATCTTCAACTATGCGGAGGAAATCTACCGCGGCGCGGGCTATGGAGTCAGCGACATTCTGTTCAACATCGTAATCACCGGAACGATCAATCTTGCGCTTACGCTGGTCGCGCTGACGCTGGTGGATCGGGTTGGGCGCCGCTCGTTGATGTTGTTTGGGTGTGCAGGAATTGCGTTGTCTCATCTGGTGCTGGGACTCACTTATCGAGCCGGAATCAAAGGTCTGCCGGCACTTGTGATCACCCTGTGCACGATTGGCTGTTACGCACTCTCCCTCGCGCCTGTGACCTGGGTGTTGATCTCGGAAATCTTCCCGAATCGATTGCGAGGTATCGGCGTCTCGATTTCGGTGTCCGCCCTGTGGAGTGCTTCCTTCCTTTTGACTTTCACTTTTCCTGTACTCAATCGGGTGCTGGGTAGCGCCGGGACGTTCTGGACCTACGCCGGAGTCTGCCTCGCAGGGTTTTTCTTTGTATATCTCCGTGTTCCCGAAACGAAGGGCAAAACCCTGGAGGAAATCGAGCGTGAGTTCACCGGCAAAAGCCAATCCTATTGACGGCCATTTCTCCCGGAGTCTTTTTGCGTGGAGCCGGCCTGCCAGTATTGATTGAAGCCGATGTAGTCCGAAGGCAGATTGGCAAGAATTGTTCGGCGCAATTCGAGAATGTCGACGGTACCCAGTTTTTTGTACAGAATCTTGCCGTCGGGAGCGAGGATGACGGTATAGGGAACCGCGGAATCCCAGCCCGGGTCGAACGCCGCCTGCAAGGCTGCGGTGTCATTCGAAGCAAACAAAAGGTTGCGGCTGGTAGCGTGTTTTTTCTCGAGCATCCTCATGACTCCGCTTTTTTCATCGGGCATGTTGGCAGAGACGGTAACCAAATCGAAATCGCGAACTTTGTACATCTGGAAAGTTTCCTGGAAGTCGGCAAACTCGTCGATGCACGAGCCACACCAGGTCGCCCAGAAACTGATCAGCGTCATATGCTTACTCGGATTCTCACGCAGAAGTTTCAAGTCCTCAGCCGAAGCCAGTTCCAGCTTTACCGGCTCGGCCGAGATCTTTCGTAGGGCCGCTTCGCTCGACGCGGTTTTTTCTTTCCACTTGGTTGAACAACCGAAGACGCCAGTGTGTTTTACGGGCACTTCACGGTTTGCCAGCAAAGCGTCGATGGCGTTGCGTGCGTCCTCGGAGTTCACCATCTCCTTGCGATAACTGTTGTCCATGCGGCCTTCATAGCGCAGTTTTCGGTCTTTGTCGAAAACGAAGACGTGGGGCGTGGCCTGCGGGCCGTAGGCGCGCGCTACCGATTGCGTTTCGCCGTCGTAGAGATACGGGTAGTGGAGATGTTTGTATGCGAATCGAATTTTCATCTCGTCGAGGCTGTCGCTGATGTCGGAAGAATCCAGTTCATCGATGCGAAGAGCCTTGGGGTCGTTTGGCTGGATGGCCACGACCGCGACGCCGCGGCCCCCATAGTCAGTCTGCAACTGCTGAATGCGCTGCTCGTACATTTGCGCGATCGGACAGTGATTGCAGGTGAATACGACGACCAAAACCGGAGAGGCTCGGTAGTCAGCAAGCTTGTGAGTCTTTCCATCTACACCGGGCAGCGAAAAATCAGGAGCCGCAGCGCCCGGCGCTAGAATGGGATGTTCTGTCGCAGCGGCTGACGCTGTCGAAATGTCTTCGGCCGCCCGCGCGCTTGGAAGCGCCAGCAAAAATGCGAAGAGCAGTTGCCACATAGACCTCCAACCTCCGTTTTGATAATCCTCGTCGAACGCTTTTTGTCGAGCCGCGTCGCTTGCTTATCTTCTGCCTATCTTCTTACTTATCTGGGCGATTCCGATACAGGCTCGACCGCGCGGGAATTAATATTGGGAGGCTGGTTCCCGGGCTTCCGGATTTGAGCCAGGCCGGTTTGAGCCGGGAGCGGTCGCGGGGTTACATCGGCATTTACGAGATTCATCGCCCACTTGATGGCTTCGACGAACATTTTCTGGAGCCGAGGATCATCCCAATTTTGCTCGACGTGACCCAGTGTGGAGTAGTAGACGCGCCCTCTTCCATACATTTTTGCCCAGGTAACGGCGAAATCGCGGTCTTTCCGGTGAACGCGCGGATTATTCAGGTCGAGTTTGCTTGCGTCTAGACGCATGAGTACACGAACCTTATCCCGCGAATAATCCTTCATCTGATAGATTTCATCTTTCAGAACAAACGAAGCCGGCCACTGCTCGGTGCCCGGGAAGTTCGGGTCCTCGACGATAATCGGAGCATCAAACGTGACCCAGGGATGCTCGTCGAAATACCCGCCGATCATTTCGCCATATTCAGGCCAGGAGGTGAACGTAATGGTCGCGCTGTGCACGCCGACAAAGCCCTTGCCATCGTCGTGAACGAAAGACAGGAGCGCGGCCTTCTGTTCCGGGTTCATCTCCAAGTCGCCGCCGGTGTAAAAAAGAACGGCGTCGAAGTCATTTAGATTCCTGGCGTTGTATTCGAGCTTCTGTTTTGTAAGTGCTTCGGTGTCCGTACGAATCGTGGTCGTCCACAGGCCAGATTCACGGCCGAGGCGTTCAATGGTCGCCATGGCGTGAGACACCGACTCATGCCGGTAGCCTTTTTCTTCGCCGATCACAAGGAGATGCTTCATCTGGTGAGCGCCGGCCTGTGCTTCGGTGAGCGGCACGAAGGCAAACGGCAAAATTAGGAGGGCGAGCAGCTTGGCTGAGAATTGCAACAGGGGACAGCCTCCGCAAGGTTAGGTTTGGCGGCGCGACAGTAACACAAGAAGCCGGATGGCTTTCAAGTTAAAGAAGATGAGAAAAGAGGAACCGTCCGTTCAGCCCTTCGAGTGAGCCATTCTGGCTCGATTCTCCGCATATATGAATAGTCAAAGGTAAATCCGGCAACGCGCCTGATTGGGTGCGGGTGTGCCTGGATGCAGGAGGCAACGATGGGCGAGCGCTTCGTTCAAGTAAGTCGGTGGAAGCCGGCACTCAGAGTGGCGCTGGGGCTGGCGCTCATTGGGGCCTTTTCGCGGGAAGCGCGAGGGCAAACGACGCCGTGCGATGCAACGCGGTGGGCGGGCGTGCCCACGGTTTCTGGCACCCTGACGATCAATGCACACGGGAGCGCAAGCGCGGCGGATGGTTCGTCGCTTACATTGAACGAGACCATTAACACCTCGCCGAACATGGCGGCGCCTCCCGGAAATATCCCCTACGCCTGGTCTGGGCCGATGAATGCAAACGTGAATTACACCCTGGTCTCGACGGATTCGCTGGGCCAGGTCACCACGATTGACGGGACGGGTGGCGCGTTGACGGGGCTCGGCACGCCGGGACAGATGTATCTCTCGATCGATCCGGTAGGGTGCACGTACACGCTGGCTTGGGACGGTTTCGTGAACGCGCAGGTGACGAATTCGAGCGGCACGAGCACCCAGGTGGTGAACTTCACAGGGACGTCCGCGAATGCGCAGCCACTGCCGGCCGTTGGAACAACGCTCACCGGGACTTATGCATACACGGACTCGATCCTCGGCGTAGTGCCGGTTCAGGTGACGATCACATGGACGCTGGCGCCGGGAGCGCCAAACCTGGACCTGGTGGTGAAACTAACGGATTACGCGACGTGGGCACCGAGCGCAGGAGCGAGTGAGAAAGACACGGGACTTACGAAGACGGGGCAGAAGAATTATCTGCTCGTTCAGGCGGTGCTGCAGAACCCCGACGGTAGCACATCCGTAGTGGCGCCGGATTCTTTGGTGCTGGAGTTGGTGAGTTGGTCGTCGGAACCGGGAGTGAGCATGAACTGGCCGGGGTCGGGGAGCGCGACAAACGATGCGGATTTGACGTTCGAGGCGATCCAGTCGTTGCCCGCGTTCCCCGCCTTGCCGGCGCCGACGTTGTCGCAGAACAAGACTGTGGCGACATTTTCGAATATCCAGTCGCCGCCGCTGTTTTTCGTGAACGTAGCGCCACACGACTGGGGAGGCTGGGCGACGCTAAACGTGAGAGCGACGATCGGCACGCAACAGATCGTGGGCCACCTGGAAGGCGACAAGACGACGACGGACATTCTGCTGCCGAAGCGCTCGAGTGCGAGTTCGCACATTGCTTCGGTGTGGCTTTCGGCAATGGGGCTTTCTGCGTCGGCAGACGATGCTTCGGACGCGGAAACGACTCCGTCGAATTCGAACAATGGCGACGGGCTGACGCTGTACGAGGAGTATCGCGGATTCGCCGTGAAGTGTCCCTCGTCCGAAGCGCCGGCGGGACCGCAGTGTGCGGGCGGAGTGGGGCACATTTACGGAAATCCAAACAAGAAGGATTTATTTGTGGTGGTCGATCCGCAGTTGGGCGCCGAAGTGACGCCCGGTATTTTGAATTTCCAGACGAAGGCGAAATTGAAGGTGCACTACGCGGGCATGACGACGGACTATGTGAACGGGTCGAATGTCATCAACTTCAATCACGGCCAGGGGAGCCACCTGGTCGACCAGCACGCCGTGCAGATCAAGCCGTGGGGATTGACCATGGGTTGCACGGCGGGCGGCCCCGGAACCCCGATGGATATCAAGCAGATCAACGTGCCGCACTTGAGCACGATTGTGTCGGAGGCGCAAAAGCTGGGGCAGTCGGCGGAACGAATCGCGGTGTATCAAGCGACGTATCCGAGATTGACCTCGCACGAACTGGGACACGCCGTGGATATCTCGCACCACGGAGAAGTTGATCCGAAAGTGGTGCAGTGGTCGACAACGGACGGAAATGTAATCACGGAAACTGCCGGCACCGGAGTGCAAAACATCATCGTGCTCACCGAACAGCAGGAGCTAATGAACGCAGCAAGCCTTGGGATCGGTGTCGGCGCACCACGGCGTTTCTACGTCGGAAAAACAAACGGGCAGCACAGCGGGGATACGAAGTGCTTTATGCGCTATGGATCGTCGGCTGCGTACATGGAGGCAGGCGGAGGAGCCGTCCGGTATCTCGCTCTCGAAACGCCGGACTTCGGTTTGACCAACACCACGACCGGGACGGGAGTGAATGCTTCCGGCCATTCACCGCAGCCGCGCTATGGAGATGCCGCGGGCGGGCGGGGAGACTGCCAGACGCAGTTGTGCGTGAGTGATCTGGTGCACGCTGATTCGCGGCAGGGGAAGCAGCCAACGTGTCCATGAGCAAACGAATGAGGAGAGCGAACATGTGCCCGAAACGGAATTGGCTTAGAGCCATGGCGATGATCGCAGTTTTCGGCGCGGCCGAATCGCTTGTTGGCCCGAATGCCAGCGCGCAGATAACCACGGCAGCGATACCGGCGCCGACGGTGACGCTGTCGGTGAATGGACCGAGCGGCGGAGCGAGCTACAACGGATGGCCGCTGGTGATTCAGGTGGATCTGTATCATCCGGATTTCGCGGCCGACGATACGGCTGTGACCCCCATTCCGTTGACCTTGAATTCGGGAAGCTGGGCCGATGCGGTGCGCTTAACCGTGACCGACAGCACGGGCGCGCAGGTGAATTGGCCGTTGCATCAGGTCCTTAGGCCGACGGGAGCGGATGCCTCGATTACGCTAGATGCACAAAGATCGGGCCACCTGGCGTGGTGGGTGGCGCCGGCCGATACGGCGGGATTGCCCGCGGGAAGTTTTCAGATTGCGGCGGTGCTAGATACGTCGGCGGTAACGGATCCCACGTTGTTTCAAGGGCAGTCGTATAGCGTGCCGGTGACGGTCGCGATGGGGGCGGAGCCGTCGGTACTGCTGCCGGACCAGACGGAATCGAAGTACTTGCTGGCGGCGTTTTACGACACGCTGGCCGGGAGCAACACGCAAGCGATGACGGACGTAAACACACTGCTGGCTTCACAGCCGCAGAACATTCGCGGCTTGATGGCCAAGGGACAACTGCTGGAGGCGAGTGGAGACGCGGCGAACGCACTGGCGTCGTACGAAATGGCGGTCGATGCGTTTTATACGGTAACGCCGAACCCGCCGGAGCCTCCCGTCGAACTGCTGGAACGGGCCGCTTCGCTGCGGAGCGCGGCAATCAGCCAGTCGGCCGCGCTGCCCGCGCCGCACGTGAGTTTGCAACTGCAGAATTTTGCGCAAACATCGCCAGGGATTTACGGACTGGACTTGCAGGTGACAAACAACGGAGCTGGCGTAGCGAACAAATTTGCGATTTCAGAGATTACGTTCCTAACGGAGACGGGGAGCGGGCAGGTGTCGCTCGATACGAGTGTGCCGTCGCAATTGCCGGCAACCCTCGATTCGCTGCCGGCAGGCGCGTCGGGAACGCTGCATTTCTCATTGGCCGTTCCTGCGGGAGTGAGCACTTTCTTGGCAAGCGAGACGGCGAACGTGCAAAACGTGATTGGGAGTTCATCGCCGGTGTCGGGGAGCGAGACAGTCTACGTGGTGACACTGGGTCCGAGCTTTACGAGCGGGAATACGGCGAGTTTCCAGGTGGGCACGGCCGGGAATTTTGCGGTGACGGCGACCGGCGCACCGCCTCCTGCGCTTTCAGAGGCAGGCGCGTTGCCGGGCGGCGTGAGTTTTACAGATGGCGGCAATGGAGCGGGGACGCTGGCGGGAACGGCGGCCGTTGGGAGCGGAGGGCTGTACGGGTTTACGCTTCAGGCGGCAAACGGAGTCGGAAGCGGAGTGACCCAGAATTTCACGCTCGTGGTGAACGAAGGCGCGACGATCACGAGCGCGAGTTCCACAACGTTCACGGTGGGAACCGCGAAAACATTTTCGGTGAAGACGACGGGATATCCCGCGCCGACGTTGAGTGAGAGCGGTACGCTACCGAGCGGAGTGTCGTTCACGGCTGGAGCGTTGAGCGGAACGGCGGCCGCGGGGACGGGGGGCGTGTACCCGCTGACGTTCAAAGCGGCGAATGGAGTGGCGACGGCTTCACAGAGTTTCACTTTGGCGGTCGATGAGGCGACAAATTTCACAAGCGCAGCCGCAGCGACGTTCACACAAGGAAATCTAGGGAGTTTTACGATCGCGTGTTCTGGATTCCCGACAGCGACGATCAGTGAGAGTGGCGCGTTGCCCGCGGGAGTGACGTTTGTGAACAACGGGAATGGCACGGCGACGCTGGCCGGGACGCCAGGGGCGGCGGGGATGTTCAATTTGGTATTCGCCTGCAGCAACACATCCAGCGCGAGCGCGACGCAGAATTTTGTATTGACGGTGACAGGCGGAGGCGGAGGAAGTGCCAGTCTGATTGTGTCTCCAACGAGCGTCGACTTTGGAAAGGTGCAATCCGGCCGTCGCGCATCGAAAGTCATAACGTTGACAAACAACGGATCCGTCGCCGTAAGAATCGACCGAATCTACCTTACGTTTGCGCCCCACACGGACCGGGATGCGTTCCGGTTCACACGGACTTGCGGACTTCGCCTGAATGTTGGGGCGAGTTGCACAGTACGAGTGGAGTTTGACGCTGATGACCCCGGACGAGCGAGCGCGGTCCTCGATATCGTGGACAGCGCGGCGGGGAGTCCGCAAACGGTCACATTGACGGGAACGACGCTGGCTGAAAACAGAAAAGAACTGCGCTAGACGGCGATGGCGGGGAGGATGGCGCGGACCGGCGCTGGCGTGGAAGAGGTCTCTGGCAAAGCGGGGCCACGGTAGAAGGGCGGCTGCGAGGCGACGAATTGCGCATGGAGGTTCAGTTGGACGCGGCGGCCCCAGGCGCGGACGAAACCGAAATTCAGACCGCCGCAGAGGGCGGAGCTCGCAAGCGGAATGATTCTGGCGACCCATTTTTCGGCTGCTTCGGCGCCGAGGCGAACGGCGAGGCGCTCGACAATCATGGGCGCGATTTTTTCGACGAGCTGTTTTTCGGCAAGATCTTTGCCGAAATCAATTCCCGTGGCAGCGGCGGCGGCGAGCCAGAGTTCGCGCTTTTGTTCTTCATTGCGAAAATCAAAACCGTAGAGAAGACAAAGGCGCTGGATCAAGCGCAGCGTGATGATTGTGAGCAGGCCGGCGTCGGGAACGAGTGTGATCATTCCGCCCAGGCCGAATCCGGCGCCTTCGAGAAATGCGAGACGCTGGGCGTCCCGAATCAAAACGGCAGCGACGGAGTCTAATTGTCCGACGGGAAAATATCTTAGCTGGCGAAAATCGGTGACGTAGATTTTATGCTTGCGCGCGAGGTAGCGGCGGAAATCCTCGCGATTGATTTCGATCGAGCGCATGCCGCCGCGAAGACCGAACCGGAAAAGCTTAGTAACCGAGGTCCCGATTCCCATGAATATAACCCCACCTTATTCTACCGCATCTTATGCCGGTTAGATTCGCGTAACGGAGCCGGTGTTGCTCAGGGCAGACCGGCGATTTCAGGCGGGACGAGGGGCGCAGGGTAAACAGAAGTGCCTAGCGCTGCCAGACGTTGATTGGAACGCGGCGTCCCTTTTGCAGTACTACTTGACGCGGAAATGAATTTCGGTAAACTGCGCTTTCTCCATGGCGACGAGCGTCCAATTCGTGCCGGCGGTTCAACCTGCGGATCTGGAATATCCGCAGAAGGAAGCGGCGTTTTTCTACGGGCTGTTTTTGCGCGGACATTCGGCGGAGCGCCTGCGGCAGGATATTGAAGTGCCGCCTGCAGTGCTGGCGAAATGGCATCGCGAAGCGGAACGCGAGCCGCTGTTGCGCGACATTTTTTCGAGAATGGTCGAATACCGGCGGCATGTACTGGCAATTTTTGATCTGTTGGTTGAGTCGGAAGGAAATCAACGGATTCAGTGAGCGGTATTGGGGGATTAGAAGCCCGCGATCCCTGGCAATTATTACCTACCAAAAACAGTAAAAACCTGTCCATTCGTACAGGTAAAGAGCCGAGCGAGGCAACCCATTTTGAGAGCCGGGGTTCTAACCCCGGTTGGGGACAAGTGTCACAAAATGCAGGGGATTGCGCATTTGACGTGCTCACGGTCCAGGGGTAGAATCCACAAGTCCTAGAAGTAGAGGTGTCTCCTATCATGTCCAGGGTAATTCGCACGCTCATCTCCGGCGTTTTTGCGGTTTCCATTTCGCTGCCACCGGCTTCGGCGCAGCAGGCCGAAGCGCCTGCCAAAGATCCGACGGCTGTCCCAGGTCCGCAAAAGCTGACCAAAGACCAGAAAAGGAAGATGGGTCGCGCTCTGAAAGAGCTCGACAAGCAATACAAGGAATGGCTGAGTGAGGACGTGATCTACATTATTTCGCCGGACGAGCGGACGGCGTTTTTGCAACTCGATACGAACGAAGAGCGGGAACAGTTCATCGAACAGTTTTGGCTGCGCCGCAGCAGCAATCCGGATTTGCCGGACAACGATTTTAAGGAAGAGCACTACCGCCGCATCGCGTACGCAAACGAGCACTACGCTTCGGGCATTCCGGGCTGGCGAACGGACCGCGGACGCATTTACATCATTTGGGGGCCGGCGGACGAAGTGGATTCGCACCCAACGGGCGGCACGTATGATCGTCCGATGGAAGAAGGCGGCGGTTCGACGACGACGTATCCGTGGGAAAAGTGGCGGTACCGGTATCTCGAAGGAATGGGAAATAACATCGAACTGGAGTTCGTCGACCCATCGGGTTCGGGCGAATATCGCCTGACGATGGATCCTTCGGAAAAGGATGCGTTGCTGCACGTGCCCGGCGCCGGTTTGAGCTTGATGGAATCGATGGGTATGGCTTCGAAGGCGGACCGGTTCACGCGGTCAGACGGAACGAACCTGCCGACGACGCTTGGCGGCCAACCGGCGAGCATGAACGAGTTCAACCGGCTGGAGTTGTATGCGAAGGTGCAGCAAGCGCCTCCGGTGAAGTTCAAGGATTTGGAATCGCTGGTGACATCGCGCGTGGTGCGGGATCAGGTGCACTTCACCTGGCGGACGGATTTCCTGAAGGTTACAAACGACACGGTGCTGGTGCCGGTGACGGTGCAGATCCCGAACAGCCAGCTTTCCTTCCAGGCAAAAGACGGCGTGCATTCGGCGACGATGAACGTGTTCGGGCGCGTAAGCACGCTGACGGGCCGGGTAGTACAGACATTTGAAGACGCGGTGAGCCGCGATTTTCCGGATTCGCTGTTTCAGCAATCGGTGAAGCTGCAATCGATTTATCAGAAGGCAGTGCCGCTTCGTCCGGGATTGTACCGGCTGGATCTGGTGATCAAGGACGTACAAAGCGGAAACGTGGGCGTGATCAATACCCGGCTGGCGGTACATCAGTACGAGGATGCAAAGCTGGATTCCAGTTCGCTGATTTTGGCTGACCAGATTGAGCATGTTCCGGCGAAACAGATCGGCGCGGGACAGTTTGTGCTTGGCTCGTCGAAAGTGCGGCCACGGATGGAAGCGGACTTTACGACCGCGGACAAGCTCGGAATTTACATGCAGGTTTACAACCTGAAGGCAGACGACAACACGCACAAGAGTTCGGCGGCATTCCAGTTCACCGTGAAAAAGGGCGATCAGCAAGTGATGCAGTTCAAAGAAACTTCCGCCGACATGAAACAAGCGGGGGATCAAGTGACGATCGAACGTTTGCTGCCGCTGGCGACGCTTGCGCCAGGAAAGTACATACTGGAAATCAACGCGACGGATACCATTACGAATCAAACGATCACTCGAACGGCAGAATTCACGGTGAAGGTACCCGCGGCTTCGCCTGTAAAGACCGCGGCCAATACTGCACCGGGGAGGTAAGTCATCGTGCAACAGGGACGACTCCATTTCCTGGGGGCCCTGGTCCTGACGGCGGCGTCGGCTTCGCTCGGAGCGAGCGCGGCGCTGGCGCAGGCAAAGCCCGTGACCGGCAAGGTGACGGGTGTGGTGCGCGACGCAGGCGGTACGCCGCAGATGGGGGCAAGCGTTGAGCTGATTCCCGAAGCGGCGGGAGCGACATTCTCCCGACTGGGCTTTCTCACCAACACGCAAGGCATTTTCCGAAGCGAAAAGCTGGTCCCGGGCCTCTACTCGGTGCGGGTAACACTTGCCGGATTTCTTCCTACTCTCCAACAACACGTTCGTATCAATGCGAACCTGACGACTCTTGTGCGAATTGAGATGGAGTCCATGTTTGCAAGCCTCGATCAGTTGAGGCGTCAGCCGACGGCAAAAGCCGCCGATGCCGAAGATTGGAAATGGGTGTTGCGCTCGGCGTCCGGCATGCGGCCGGTGTTGCAGTGGGATGAACATGGCGTGCTTCTGGCGTCCGAAGGACGGCGGGAACCAGGAAGCAGCGTTCCCAAGATGTTGCTGGAATTTACGGACGGAGCGCGGCGGCCAGGTTCGGTTTCGAACATTGCGTCGGCGCCGGGTACATCTTTTGCCTACGACCAGAAGCTCGGCGGCGCGGGACATCTGCTGGTTGCGGGACAGATGAGTTATCAGGATTCGGCCGCCGGCGGGATTGCGACCGTGTGGCTGCCGACGGGTACGCTGGGCGCCGGGCCACACACGGCTTTGGTGCTGCGCGAAGCAAAACTTGGCGACACGGGATTGACATTCCGCGGCGTGAGGCTCGACCAGGGCGGCGCGGTTGGGGTGGGCGATCGAATTCTGGTGCGCTATGGCGCGGAATACATGCTGGTGGGCTTGGGTAGCGGCGCTGCTTCGCTGCGGCCAAGAATTTCGGCGGAAGCGCGGATCACAAACGCATGGAAAGCGGCGTTGATTTTTGCCTCGGAGCCAGGTTCACCGAACATGATGGAAGCCGAGTCAAACGATCTGGCCTCGGCTTTGAACGAAGCGATGGGAGAACTGGACGCTTTCCCGGCTTTGATGTGGCGTGGCGGCCGGCCCGTTTTGCAAGGCGGTTGGCATGAAGAAGTTTCCGCGGAACGCAAATTGGGCGAAAAAGGGAAATTACAGATTGCGGGATTTCACGACGACAATCGCCACATTGCGGTTTTTGGACAGGGCCGGGACCTTCCCATCGCGGATTATTTTCAGGATTCTTTTTCGAATGGATTTGCTTACGACGGCGGTTCGGCAAGCAGCTGGGGTGCACGGATAGCGCTGCGCGAAAAGCTGACCGATGATCTGGAGTGGACGACGGTGTATGCGCTCGGCGGGGTGCTGGCGCCGTCAGACGAAGCAGGCGGGGCCTTGCGGGATTCACTGCGGAGCGTTTCGCGAAATTCGATCGGAAGCAATGTGAGCTGGACTTCGCAGCGTTCACACACGCGAGTGACGGCGGGCTACAAGTGGATTAGCGGACCGGCACTGTCGCGGCTGGATAATTTCGGCGAGACGCTTTATCAAATGGATCCGTTTCTGCATCTCTCGATTCGGCAGCGGCTGCCCCGGTTTGGACTAGGGCGGTGGGAAGCGATTGCCGACTGCGAGAATCTGATGGCGCAAGGCTATGTTCCGATGACGACGCGCGATGGCCAAGCCATACTGGTGCCGGCGTTTCGGACTGTCCGGGGCGGATTGAGCGTCCAGTTTTAGGGCAGGAAAAGGTCTGGAAAGCTGTAGACGCTATACCAGAAAGTGGAGTTCCGCAGGACACCTGTCCTTCCACTCCTGTAAATAGTAGATAATAAGTCGTTTAGACGAAGAGGAAGATACCAAAGATTGGAATCGCAGTTGCACCCAGAATTTGTCACTCGGGGTGTAACCCGATAGAGCCGCCAGATGAAGCAGAGCCTCCGTGCCAGCGTTGGATCTGTCCTTGTTGCAGTTGGAACAAGGGTCGGTGCCGTCGTGCTCGCCATTCTAACGATGGCGGCGATCGTCTTTTCCCTCCTCAATTTTGACCAAAGAGTCCGGTTCGAATCGCCTGATGACGGGGTGTCCTGGCGGGATACCGACCACGGCATCGTCGCGCAGCAAGTTCTTGCCAGCTCGCCTGCGGAAAAAGTGGGGATTCACGCCGGGGACAGGCTACTAGAAGCCGGCGGAGTCACGGTCTATCGCGCCCTCGACGTGACGAAGAAGCTGTGGCATGCCGGCTTGTGGACGCAAATGAGGTACAAGCTCGCGCGGAACGGCGAGGAGTTTGAAACATCGCTGGTACTGGCGCCGGCCGACAAACCGGCTTCGATTGAAAATTATCTGCGCTTTGCCGGGCTGCTCTATCTCTTCATCGGGTTTTTTATTTTGTGGAAGCGGTGGAATGCGCCGCGAGCAATTCACTTTTACGTTTTCTGCCTCGTCTCGTTCATCTTTTGTTCGTTCCACTACAGCGGAAAGCTGGACGCGTTCGATTACGAAGTCTACTGGGCGGGAATCGTGGCCCGACTGCTGGCGCCGACGCTGCTGCTGCACTTTGCGTTGGTATTTCCGGAGAGAACGGAGCCGGCTGCGCGGTCGGTGCGGAATTGGGTGCTGGTCTACAGCGTGCCGCTCGTGCTTCTCGCCGTGCATTTTTTTGTGGCGAGCGGGAATTTGGGGTTCGTTCCGTGGTTGGGCGCGCGCGTCCTGCTGGACAAGATCGAGTTGGGCTACTTCGGCGTCTGTTATCTGGTGACGGGGCTCGTCTTTTACTTCAGCTACAAGAACGCGCCGTCCGGTGTGTTACGGCAGCAGCTGAAATGGTTGATGGGCGGCACCATCGTCGGAAGCGTGCCGTGTGCCCTTTTCTATATTCTTCCGTTCGTTCTAGGCACGACGCTCGCGGTATGGCTGAAGTTTTCTGTCCTGAGTTTGGTGCTGATTCCGCTTTGTTTCGGCTACGCGATTATCCGCTACCGCTTGATGGACGTGGACATCATCTTCAAGCGCGGTTTGGCGTATACGGCGGCGACG
>Ga0247669_1000091_pt1 | contig 48598 bp, 42 predicted proteins | sample CNK10_metaG_FD_182734 | JGI IMG/M metagenome (GOLD analysis project Ga0247669, IMG submission 182734) | Soil microbial communities from Purdue University Martell Research Forest, Indiana, United States - CNK10 | ecosystem: Environmental > Terrestrial > Soil > Temperate forest > Bulk soil... | reverse complement strand
ACGGACGGTAGGCGCGAATCCGCTCCCCGTTGCCGGTGGAGGCGGCCTCGTGGAGTGCCGTACTGGCGTGCTCGAGGAGCGTGGCGGGCTCGATCGGCGTCTGGTGAACGTCGGCGAGGGCCTCGTATCCCGCGCGGACCCGCAGCGGCGGAACACCCGGAGGGCGGGGCCCGGCGCTCTCGACGACCTGGGTCAGCCGCCGCGCCATTCTCTCGGCACCCTGTGGAGCCGTACCGGGCGCGAGCACGGCGAACTCCGCGACGCCGAGCCCGCCCATCGCATCGCATGCCCGGGCACCGGCCAGCAGGACATGCGCCGCGTACTGCGCCGCGGCCGGCACGCGGGCGGCGCTCCGCGCCGCGCCGGCGGTCTCCACCTCTATGCCGAGGGCAAGGCACGTGAGCGGCGCGTGGCGCCGGAAGGCATCGTTGGTCAGCTCGCGCGCGCGTCGCTCCAGACCGCGCATCGTGTAGAGTCCGCTCGAGGGGTTCACGGCGCTCTCCTCGAGCCGCCGGTCGGTTTCGAGCTTGACGCGTGTCAGCGCGTCGAGCTTGAGCGCCAGCTCCTCCGCGTTGAGCGTCATGCTCAGGTAATCCGATGCGCCGGCCTCCAACGCCGCGAGGCGCTGCTGTTTCGTGTCGGGCGCGGAAGTGAGCATGATGATCGGCACGTTCCACGGAACGGCGGCGTTACGACGCAGGGCGCGGCAGACCGTGACGCTGTTCGTGTCCGGAAGGTTGGCATCCATCAGAATGACATCGGGCCCCAGCGCCGGAGCCCGCTCGAGGAGCTCGCCGCCCGTCGACACGGAGACGGCCCGGTACCCCAACGGTTGAAGCGTACTTTCGAGCGCGCGGTTGATCCATACGCCGGAATTGGCGAGGAGCGCCAGCGGCTGTCGGATGAACGGAGTCTGGGCCCGCTCAGACACCTGACCTCCGGGTGGCTAGCGCCCCACTCTATAGGGAGCGGCGGGGTGTAAAGTCAATAGTTAGTGTTCAGGTATGCCGTTCCCCTCCAAGCCGCTCCGCCTGTCCAAGTCCCGCTACCTGCATGGCCTCCAGTGTCACAAGCAGCTCTGGTGGCGGGTGCACGACCCGGACGCGCCGGAGCTGGCACCTACACCAGGCCAGCAAAACCTCTTTGCCCAGGGGAAGGAGGTAGGCGAGCGTGGCCGGGGGCAGGTGCCGGGCGGCCAGCTGATCGACCTGCCCTTCTACGAGTACGACAACAAGGTCGCAGCCACTCAGGAGGCCCTGAAACTCGGGCTTCCGGCGATCTACGAGGCCTGGTTCCTAGCTGGTGACACCTACGCGGGTGTGGATATCCTGGCTCGCGACCCTGGCGGGCGGGGGCACGCGGTGGTCGAAGTGAAGGCGTCGAGCAGGCGCAAGCCGGAGCACCTGCCGGATGCCGCGGTCCAGGTGTACGTCCTGCGCCAGGCGGGACTCCAGGTGGAGCGGGCGGAGGTCATGCACCTGAATCCCCAGTGCCGGTATCCCGATCTCTCGAACCTGTTCGTGCGGGAGGACGTCACGGCGCTGGTCGAAGGCGCGCTCGTCGGACTGCCCGAGGAACTCGACGCCCAGCGCCACATGCTTGAGGGACCGCTTCCCGACGTGCCGATCGGCGAGCAGTGCTCCAAGCCGCACGACTGCCCCTTCATTCCCCGTTGCTGGCCCAAGCACCCGGACCACCACGTGAGCAGCCTGTACCGCATCGACCGCAGGCGGGCCGTCGAGCTCGAGGCCGATGGCTATGCGACGATCTACGATCTGCCGTCGGACCTGGAGTTGTCGGTGATCCACGCTCGCCAGGTGAAGGCGGTGCAAACCGGCCGCATGGTCGTGGAGGAGACGCTCAAGAAGGCGCTCGCGCAATTCACCTCGCCGCTCGCGTTTCTGGATTTCGAGACCGTAAGCCTGGCCATCCCGCGCTGGGATGGGTGCCGGCCCTGGCGGCAGGTGCCAGTGCAGTTCAGCGTCCACGTCGAGGAGCGCGGACGTGGTCTCACGCACCGTCAGTGGATCGCCGATGGGCCCGACGATCCGCGGCCGGCGCTGGCCGAGGCAGTGGTGGAAGCGTGCGCCGGGGCGCGCCGGGTGGTGGCGTACTACGCGAGCTTCGAGCGCGAGTGTCTCCGACAACTCCGTGAAGCGGTACCGAAGCTCGCGCGGGAGCTCGAGCGGATCGAACGGCGCCTGGTGGACCTGCTCCCCACGGTGCGGAACCACGTGTACCACCCCGATTTCGGGGGCGGGTTCAGCATCAAGAAGACGTTGCCCGCCCTCGTCCCCGGATTGTCGTATGCGGATCTCAAGGTGCGGGACGGCGAGGTGGCGACGGTCGAGCTGCAGCGGCTCATGCTCTCGGGGCTCGCTGCCGGTGAGCGCGCCGAGCTGCGGGAGGCGCTGTTACGCTATTGCGAGCGGGACACGTGGGCGATGGTGAAGATGCTCGAGAGGCTCAGGAGCCTGGTTGCGGATCAACTGGATTTGTTCTCGCCACCTGGGACTGCCACCACGCCGTAACGATCCCACAGTCCAGCGCCGGGTGGGGGAGGGTGATGAAACAGTCAGCAGCGGCGAGGTGTGTAAGCAAGCCTTCCATAGGAAGTGTGTGCTCCCTGAGCGTGTGCGCCCGGATGAGAAGAGGGCGACCCATCAGCGGCCACCCTCCCTCTCGTTCCCGGTGAGGTTAGGCCTTCAGCGCCTTCTGCTGTGTGACTTCCACCGTGATCAAATGCGGTTTGGCGGTCTCCGCCTTCGGCAATGTAATCGTCAGCACGCCGAGGCTGTACGTCGCTTTGATCTTGTGGGGATCGATCGAGGTCGACAACCTGAACGTCCGCTCGAACGCGCCATACGTCCGCTCATAACGATGAACCTTCTCGGCCTTTTCCTCCGCCACTTGCTCCTTCGTGCCCTTGATCGTCAGCAGGTTGCTCTCCACCGTGATCTTCACGTCCTCGGGCTTCACTCCGGGCACCTCAGCCACTAGCCGGATCACATCAGGCTCTTCGAAGATGTCCACTAGCGGCTGCCAAGCGGTGGTCGCGGCCTCGTGTACCGGCCACTCAAATGCGCGGAATGAGTCGTTGTAGATCCGGCCCATGCGGTGCTCCAACTGATGCAGCAGTTCCAGCGTCGGGTCCCTCTGCGTAATGCCGACCATATGGTCCTCTTTGCTTTCTGTGAGTCCACTTCGAGTCCACTTCAGTTAACTACCGACCTTCCAACTGTCTACAAGGTGGTGCAATGTACTTGATTTGTCAAGTCGACAATACCGTTGTGCCTTACACTTGACAAAAATAGTTAATCACTGGTAGGATTGGGAGTCACGAGCGGAGACCAGAACAGATCATGAACGGCACGGTCACACATATCGCGACGCGCGAGTGTCCCATCACCCAACCCCATCCGGCTGGGGAATGCGGAGTCGTGACGGCCCGGCGGCACTGCCAAGAGGAGGGCGACGCGACCAAGCGTCCGCCTGGCGCCAGCCGGCTAGGTGGAACGAAGGCGGTCCAATGGCGCCGGTGACACTGAAGCGCTTCGTAGAAGAGTTGGACAAGTTGAAGCTGGAGACTGACGCTGGAAGGCTTCGATCGCACGACTATGACAGCCGACTCGCTCGAATCATCCGAGAGCTTCGGGAGCGAGGCTTAGACGCCGATCGGGCCGCCGCCACAGGAGCCCTCGCGGACGCGATTCTGCGGGGAGTCATCACGGCTCCCGTTGAAGCCCACCTGCACGCCCGGTTGTGGCTGGCGTGACGTGAGGTAGCCGTTCAGCTCGACTTGCTCCGTACCGCTTCGAAGTCCTCCGGCGTGTCCACATCCACCAGCAGCGCCACCGGCCGGTCGACATACATCGCCTCGTCGCTGTGCGCCTTAACAACCGTCTTCCCACACCCCTCCCCGGTCCAGGCAAGCAGCTCGGGGAACAGTGACCGCCGGAACAAAAGCGGCGGCGCGGTCACATCGCCGTAGCGCGACACGACGAGCGGCGCATCGGTTCCGCGCGCCGCCGCGACGACCATCGCGAGCGTCTCGGGCGTGACCCGCACCATGTCACCGAGCATGACGATGGCCGCGCCCACTTCCGGTCCCAGCGCGTTGAGCCCCTGATGCAGTGAGCCGCTGGTCGGCCCAGTGAAATCGGGGTTGACGGCGAACTCGACGGGCAGATCCCGCAACGCGGCGCGGATGCGATCCGGCTCGTGCCCGATCACCACCACCACGGGAGACAAGCCGGCCGCGAGCGCGTGGCGGACGGCGCGCCGGATCAGCGACTCGCCCTCGAGCTCGAGCAGCAACTTGTTCTTGCCCATCCGGCGGGACGCGCCGGCCGCGAGGATCACGCCCGCGACGCGGACGCCGTCAGTCGATCGGGGCATGGATCGCCACCGGGCGCTCTCGGAGCGACCGAGCCCGGCGCCCCGAGCGCACCGCGAGAATCTCCGCGATCACCGCGAGGGCGACCTGCTCCGCGCCGTCCGTCCCGATGTCCAGCCCGACCGGGCCATACACGCGGCCCTCGTCCAGCGGCCCCCCCCCCCGCCCGGAGGCGAGGTTGCGAAGGATCCGCTCGGTGCGCTGCCGGGGACCCAACAAACCGATGTACGCCACAGGGCTCCTGATCAGGGCGCGGACATACGCCTGGTCGTCGGCGAAGTTGTGATTCATGACGACCGCGTAGCAGTCCGCGTCGACGGGCAGCTCTTCGAGCAGGTCGGCGCCCCCGCTTTCCACCAGCAGCGCCGCCGCCGGGAACCGCTCGGGCGTCAAGAGACCGGGGCGCCGGTCGACTACCACCACCCGGAATCCGACGTCCGTCGCGAGGCGAACCAGCGGGCGGGCATCGTCCCCCGCGCCGAGCACGATCAGCTGTGGCGGCGGGACGAGCACGTCGACGAACACCGAACGGCCGGCGATCTCGTGGATTCCGGACTCGCCCGTTTCGATCAGCTCTCTCGCCTTGGCCGTCGCCTGGGTGTTCCGGTCTTTCGAGCCAAGATCACCTTCAACTCGTTCGAGGGTAACGATCGAACCTCTCCCCTCTCCCCTCTCCCCTTTTGCAGGGACGAGCGTACAGACCGCAAACCGTTCCCGGCCATCGAGGAGTTGTCTTACACGGGGACGGACGGTGGCGGGCTCGACCAGAACGTCCACCTGCCCCTCGCAACCGACTCCCAGATCCCAGGCGGCGATCTCGTCCGTGCTCGAGCAATAGCTCCGGAGCTCGGCCTGCCCCGTCTTGATCACCTGCAGCGCTACCTCCCGCACGTCCTGCTCGAGGCACCCCCCGCTCACGTTGCCGGCGGTGCTGCCGTCCTCGGCGACCGCGAGCTTCGCTCCCTCGTGACGATAGGCGGAGCCGCGCACGCGGACGACCGTGGCGAGCGCGGTGCGCTTCCTCGCGGCCGCGGCGCCGGCGAGGAAATCGAGGACTTCCCTGGTCTCGAGCCATTGCTTCATACGGTTGGAATTTACCTGGGCTGCTGCCCCACGCGCTCCGCGAACTTGTCCCAGAAGCTCTCCGTGAGCTTTTGGGCGGTGCCTTTGAGCAGCCGGGCACCGACGCTCGCCACGGTGCCCCGGACCTCGGAGCTAGCGCTCCACTTGAGGCGAGAGCGATCGGCTGGGAGAGGCTCGATCTCGAGCGTCGTGCTCACGTCCACACCCGACCCGGGCGCCCGGCCGCGCGCCGACATCCTGAGACTCTTCGGGGGGTTCACGTCGGACAACTCGACCTCGAGCTGGAATCGGACTTTCACCGCGCCGACACCGAACCCCGAAACGACTTTGAAGTGACGGTCGTCGATCGCTTGCACCGACTCCACGCCGGGCGCCACGGACGCCACGAACTCGTGGTCAAGCAGCCGCTGCCAGACCACGTCGGGTGGTGCGGCGATCTCTGGCGCTCCGGAAAAGTCGAGGCGCACGCCCTGAATATGGCTGCGCAAAAAACGCTCGCAACAGAGGGGCCATTGCCCACGCTCACTTGCCCTGCGCGCGCGCTCCAGGCTAGCATTGTCCTCATGCCGACCGCGTACGCCTCGCTCTCCTGTTGTTGTCGCTTCCCGCTCACCGGGAGCGACACGGTGGCGAGGCTCCGCGGGTCGATGTCCTAACGCACCGAGCCTCGAGGTTCCCAAACCGGCCGCTCTCTCACCGAGGGTGGCCGGTTGGTTTTTTTTGTCAACCATCCCGCAACAGGAGGGAGATCGTGAAGCGCACCGCTCTGCAATTGTTGCTGATCGCCGCCCTGCCGGCGGCCATGACGACCGCGCGCCGTGGCCCCGAAGACGAGTCGGTGTTCGTCCGAGGGCTCCCCGCCGGCCAGCACGAAGCCGTTTTGTACGTCTGGACCAGCGACGCGGATCAGAAGGACCCCGACTTCCTGACCACCATCGACGCCGATCCCAGGTCGCCGACCTACGGGAAGATCATCGCCACCACCCCGACCAGGGCGCCGGCGAACGAGGCCCACCACTTCGGCTACACGGTGAACGCCGACCGCATCTTCGCCGGGGGGCTGTTCTCGAACCGCCTGTTCATCTACGACGTCGCGAGCGATGCCAGGCACCCGAAACTCATCAAGACGGTGCCCGACCTCGCGGTCAGCACGGGCTATTCGGGGCCGCACACGTTCTATGCCGTGCCCGGCGGCGTCATGATCGCGATGCTCGGCTCGAAGGACGGCGGCGCGCCAGGCGCTCTGGTCCAGCTCGACAACGACGGCAACTTCGTGAAGTCCATGCCGGCGCCCAACTACATGTACGACGTTGGCATCAAGCCGGAGCTGAACCTGATCGTCACGTCGAGCTGGGCGCATCCCCACGCAGTGAAGGCCGGCAACACGCCGATGGACCAGGTGGGCGACGAGGTGGTGGCGTGGGACTACAAGACCGGCAAGGTGCTGCAGGAGGAGCACCTCGATAAGGCGCCGCTCGAAGTACGCTGGCTGCACGGACCGGCGGCCCGTGGGGGCTTCATCAACTGCGCGTTCGGCAACAGCGTGTGGCGCTGGGAAGTTGGAAAAGACGGGAAGCTCGCCTTCACCCGCGTGATCAAGCTCCCCGACGGCTCCATCCCGGCCGACATGCGGATCTCGTACGACAACCGCTTTCTATTCGTCTCGCTATTCGGGGCGGGCGCCCTCCAGCAGTACGACATAGCCGACCCGGCGCACCCCACGCTCGTAAGCAGCGTGGCCATCCCCCAAGCGCAGATGCTGAAGCTCACGCCGGACAACAAACGGCTCTACGTGAGCAACTCGCTGCTCTCGAACTTGGACGGGAAGGTGCCCTACGCCGTGCGACTCGTGAACATCACGGCGAGCGGGATGTCGATCGATCCCAAGTTCGACGTCGATTTCGAGCACCTGCCGACGGGAGAAGCGCGTCCCCACGACATGCTGCTGAAGTAATCGACGCGCCGACCATTGCGGGCCTCCGAGGCGGGTGGTAACGTAGCGCCGCCCGAATCTCGGAGCCCGCCGTGCGGTCTCGCGCGCTCGTTGCGCTGCTGTCGTCGTGTTGCCTCGCCGGTCCCCTCGCGGCTCAAGACCTGCGCACCCGAATCTCGAAAGAGCTGTTCACGTTCGGCACGTGCGGCGAGCCCCTGTGCCTCCAGGGCGCCCTCATCGGCCACGGGGAGCACTTCATCCCGGCCGACACGGCCAGCGGAGCGAGCATTCTCAATTTCATCGCCAACTCGATCGGCGCGAGCGTCGCGAACACGCCGATCACCTCCGCGTCGAGCGGCGTCACGTTCCAGTTCGTGGGCGGTCTCCCCGTGAAGACCTCGACGTCCGCCGGCCCGATCTTCGGCGAGCGCGCCCAGACGCTGGGTCGAGGGCGGCTCTTCTTCGGCGCGAACGTGTCGCAGATGCACTTCGAGCGTCTCCGGGGCATCCGGGTGGACCAGCTGCAGTTCAACTTCACGCATGAAGATGTGCCCCCGGCCGGACTCGGGAATCCCAGCTTCGAGAACGACGTGGTGCAGGTGAACGTGTCGCTGGACGTGAATCTCCTCATCACGTCGCTGGTCATGAGCTACGGGATCGTGGATGGCGTCGACCTGTCGGTCGATGTGCCGTTCGTGCGCACCAGCGTCGAAGGACACAGCATCGCCAATATCCTGCCCCTGGGCGGCTTCCCCACTCCACATTTCTTCGCTGGCGACGCGACCAACCCCGTCCTCACGGCGTTCGCGAGCACGGCGGGTGCCGCCACCGGTCTCGGCGATGTGGCGGCGCGCCTCAAGATCAACGTGGCGCAGACCAAGCGGGTCGGCGTTGCCCTCCTGGTCGACACCCGGTTCCCGACGGGGGACGAGAACAACCTGCTAGGGTCGGGCGCGTTCGCCGGCCGGGGACTCGGCGTCCTTTCCGCCACGTGGGGGAATACGACGCCGCACCTGAATCTGGGGTACGTGTTCCGGGACGGTGACCTGCAGAACAATTCGGTGGTAGCGAACATCGGCTTCGATCAGCTGCTCGCGCCCTTCGCCACGATGGCGTTCGACGTGCTCTCCGACTGGCAGATCGGCGACTCGAAGCTCGTCGTCCCTCCGCCAGTGCAGTACGTCGCCCCCTACCCGCACCAGGTCATCCCGACCAACATCCCGTCACAGCGCGATGACCTGATGAGCGCCTCGCTCGGCTTCAAGTTCAGGACGCAGCGGGGCATCGAGCTCGTCACCAACGCCCTCATTCCGCTGCGCAATTCCGGGATGCAGCCCAGCGTGGTGTGGACCGGTGGGGTGGAATACAACTTCTAGTTGTTCAGCGCGTTTCGATTGATCCAGTCGGACACGATGCGCCGCTGATTGGCCGGCAGGGCGCCGGCCGGCGGCATCACGCCAAGGGGCGTGCAGGCCGTGCCACTGCCGTTCAAGAAGCGCTGCACGAGACTGTTGCTCGCGTCGCCGGGCACCACGCGGACGAGAGCGGCGTTGCAGACTCCGGTCACGTTCACGGTCGTGTTGAAGAACGTCGTCGCTGAGGTGAAGTCCGGTCGGAAGCCGGGGCTGTGGCAGCCCGAGCACGGGCCGGCCGCGGCAGCCGCGAAGATCGGCATCACATCGCTCGCGAGGCTATAGAAGCCCGTGTCGACGAACGCGACCGGGCTCCCGGCGAGCGTGCCCGTGGTGGGCGACGCGGAGACGCCGTTCAGATACGTGCCGTGCACGGAGTCACCTGCCGTGGTGCCCAGCTGCCACGAGCCCGGCCTCGCGATCCCATCCGCGCCCGTGCTCGCCGGACTCCCGCCGATCACGCCTCCGCCGGTTACGGAGCCGAACGTAATACTCACCCCCGGTACCGGGTTGCCGAACTGATCGCTCACCAGGACCGCGGGCAGTGTGGCGACCGGCGGACCAACCCGTGCCGCCAGCAGGTTGGTCCCGGAAACTTGGGCCATCGACACCGGCGTCGCCGCGCTTACCGTCACGGCCGCCGTCTGGGTGATCGCCGTCCCATTGGCCACGGCTGAGATGGTCTTCACCTCGGCCTTGCTGGAGCTGAACGTCGTCGTGAAGACGCCGGTCGCGTCGGTCGTTCCCGAAGCCGGCGCAAAGCTGTTGCTCGACCCGGTCGCCGACGGTGTCACCGTGGCGCCGTTGATCACGTTGCCGAGGGCGTCCCGTACGGTGACGGTAATGGTCGAGGCCGTCGTGCCGGCAGCGCAGCCGGTTCCGCAGGCCGTGATCGAGGTCGGCGCCGCGACGACTGACGACTGACTCGCCCCCGCCCCCACGGTAAACGAGACCTTGAGGCCGCGCGGGCTGTTCGTCGCGTTTGCTGCCGTTACGGGAACGGTGGCGGTGTACACGCCGGCCGCGAGAGTCCCCGTTTGCGCCGCGAGCGTGAGCGTGTCGGATTCGGGCGTGCCGGACAGCGTGGCGGCCAGCCAGCCGCTGGCGCCGGGCCCGTACGTGATCCCCGTGAGGCCCAGAGCGCCGAGCGATCCGCCCCCGGCGTTCGAAATGAATACGCTGTCGGGCGGCGGATTGGGTCCGTTCGTGAACGCCGTGAATCCGATGCTGTCACGTGAGAAAGCGATGAGGGGCCGCGGCACGACGGTCACGACGCTGGTGGCCGTGCGGCCTCCGGCCGTGGCGGTTATCGTGTCGCCGCCGGTCGAGACACCCTTGACGAGGCCCGTTTGCGAAACCGTGGCCACGGCTGGGGAGCGCGACGTCCACGTGGCGGGCACGCCGATGAACCCGTGACCGTTCGCGTCGCGGGCCACGACTTGCAGGAACAACGAATCGCCTACCAGCACGGTCGCGGTGTCCGGGGCGACGACGATGGAGGCGATGGCCGGTGGCCCGATCTGCCGATCGTCGGTGCACGCCACCCCGAGCACGAGGGCGGCGACCAGCCAGCGACGCCGGGCGTTCATGTCATTGGAGCTGCATGATCCGCCAGCCCTCCGCGCGCCGCTCGAGCGTCGCGTGGAAGTTGAGCGGCTGCGTGACCCGCGTTCCGTTGTTCACGTACTCGAGCGTCCCGCTCACGTCGGCCCCGCCCTGGTCCCCGTTCACGTCGACGCGACTCACCTGCAGGTTCGCCTTGAGGCCAGTGACCCGCTGGAAGAAATCCTGCAGGTTGCTCAGCGCTTGCGGTCCGAGTCCCGGAGCAATTCGCTTCACCGCATTGATGTCGCGCGCCTGGAGCGCCCTGGCATAGCTCGCGATCGCGGCCTCGATCTGGGGGCGTGGGTCCGGCGGCGGAGGAGGAGCAGGGGGGACCGTCGCGGTCGACGACGCAACCGGAGGGGGAGCCGGAGGAGGAGCGGGAGCGGGAGCGGGAGCGGGAGGCAGCAGCGGCGCAGCCTGCTGTGGAGACACCGTGTCCCTGTGCGGTGGCACGGCACCTTGCCGCTTTCCCGGTTGTGCGGTGCGCTTTGGCGTCTGCCGCGTAGGAGTGGAGTCCACCACCGCGGGCGGCGGGGCGGGCGGCGTGGGCGGAGCAAGTACGGTACTCTCGGCGCGCACCGACGGAGGCGACGGCTCGGCCGGCAGAGTCCCCGACCCCGTCCCCTGCCAGGGCTTGAGCCACCAGGCCGCTCCGGCGGCGCCCACGAGCACCACGCCGGCGGCGACCGCCGGCCACACCCGGCGCCGTTCTTGCTCTGCCGCGGTGACGGTGATTGTCGCGGTGGCGCTCGTATTCTCCTGCGTCGCGGTCACGGTCGCGGTCCCCGGTCCGATCGCGGTCGCGAGGCCGCTCGAAGACACGGTGACCACCTCGGTGTTGGTCGACGCCCACGTGATGCCGTGACCGGGCTGCGTGGTTCCGCTGATACGCCTCGTGGTGGCCGATAACTGCACCGCCCCGCCGACCGCGATCGTCGTCCGCCGTGGGGCGATGCTCAGCGCGGCGATGTTGGACGTCTTCCCTGCACCACTCTTGACGGCTGGCATCGGGCTCACGGGAGTGCTGATCCGCTTGGCGAGCTGCGAGGCCGCGCCTGCCGCCGCGAGCGTCACGAGGTGCGTGCGGATCGGGTCGTCGTGCGCCAGGGGCGCTCCGCCCACCGCGGCCAAGGCCGCCTCCAGGCTGGGCCAGCGCTTGCCGGGTTCCTTCTCCAGCATGCGCATCACGGCGCCCGCGAGCCCTGGGGGCACGTCGGGCCGAACATTGGTGACGGGGGCCGGCACCTCGTTGAAGTGCGCGTACATGATGGCCATCACGGAGTCCGCGGCGAACGGCAGTCGGCCCGCGAGCATTTCGTACGCGACGACGCCGAGCGAATACTGATCCGACGCGCCGGTGAGCTCTTTCGCCCCGCACTGCTCGGGACTCATGTAGGACGGCGTGCCGACCGTCGCTCCGGTCACCGTGAGCCCGTGCGACTCCGATCCTTTGGCAATCCCGAAGTCCGTCACGATCGCCCAACCGTCGGAGTCGACCATGATGTTCGCGGGCTTGACGTCGCGGTGGACCACGCGGCGCTTGTGCGCATAGCCGAGCGCCCCGCCCACCTGGTGGAGGATCGCCTGCACCATCGGGATCGGCAGCGGCCCCACTTCCTTGATGATGGAATCGAGGGGACGCCCCTCGATGAACTTCATGACGAAATAGAGGAGGTGCTCGCCTTCCTTGACCGCGTAGATGGGAATGATGTTCGGGTGGCTGAGCGAGGCCGCCGTGCGCGCCTCGCGCTTGAACCGCTCGGCAAACCCCGGATCGGAGAGCAGCGCGGGGGCCATGACCTTGATGGCGACCTTGCGGTCGAGGGCCACGTCGTGCGCGAGGAACACCGTGGCCATCCCTCCTCGCCCGACTTCGGCTCGGACCTCGTAGTCACCGAGGGTGGCTTGCCGGAGCGTCTCGAGCAGCGCGCGCTGCTGATCGACCGTCTTGATCGCGGGCCCGCGCACGACTTCGGTGGCCACGTCGCCATGCACGCCAGACACGTCCGAGCCACAGCGCGCGCAGAACCGATCGGCCGGGCCGACCGCCTCGCCGCACCGAGGGCACGTCGCAATGCTGGTCATGATGGCCGATCGAGTCCGAGGAACCGCAAATATACATCGCCTCGAAAGCCCCGACAGTTGAGATCGCGCGCGCTGGCGGTGCGCCCCGCGAGCGCGTACATATCGCCGCATGAGCGAGCGCACGACCGGCCCGGCCTTCCTCTTCGATCTCGACGGCACGCTCGTCGACAGCGTGTATCAGCACGTCCTCGCCTGGCGCGAGGCGCTCGAGAGCGCCGGCATCGAGCTGGCGGTGTGGCGGATCCACCGCCGCATCGGCATGAGCGGCGGGCTGTTCGTCAACGCGCTGTTTCGCGAGACCGGCCGCGAGCTCAAGGCGGCGCAAGCCGACAAGATCATGCAGGTGCACCGGGACGCGTTCGCCCGCATGGCCCCTGAGATTCGACCGCTGCCGGGCGCGCGCGAGCTGCTCGCCTATCTGACCAAGGTGGGAGTGCCGTGGGCCATCGGGACGAGCGGCCGCATGGAGAGCGCCAAGCTGACCCTCGAGAAGCTCGGCGTTCCCGACGGCGTCCCGGTCATCACGCGGGACCAGGTGGAATACGCGAAGCCCGACCCCGATTTGTTCGTCGCGGGGGCGGCGCGTCTGGGGGTGCGCGTGGAGAACGCCGTGGTCGTGGGCGACAGCGTGTGGGACCTGTTGGCGGCGCGCCGCGCCCGCGCGCTCGGCGTAGGGCTCCTGTCCGGCGGCTACGGGGCGGACGAGCTCGAACGCGCCGGCGCGTATCGGGTGTATCAGGACCCGGCCGACCTGCTCGACCACCTGGACGAGGTCGGCGTGCGGACCTGAGCCGCGAACCTAGAAGTGCTCCTCCTCCTTTCGCAGTCCCGGGAGCGGCTGGGGCGCCGCTGGCGCAGGATCGCGCGTCGGCAACCGCACCATCGGGTCCCACGCGCTCGTCTGCCAGTTATCGGGACGCTCGACGGCGCGCATCCACGGGGGCAGCGGCAGGGCCAGATACCGTGCCAGAGCCACCACGTACGGCTCGTACATGCGTCGCAGCTCGGCGAGGCGCACGTCGAAGTCCGGACGCGCCTTCAGTCGCAACCCCCCGCTGGCGAGACGGTCCCGCAGTCGGGCCAAATCCGCGGGCGGCAGCCGGTCCTCCGACGCCCCCGGAGGGGTGCTGAACACCTGGGCCAGGTCGACGACTGCGTGGCGCGCCATCGCGAAGGTCAGCTCCGCTTGCCGCACGCACCATCCTTCGAGGCCCACGATGACGATCGCACTCGTGTCGAGGATGGTGGTGAGCGCGGCGACCCACGACTCGTTGTAGTGCTGCGAGCGAAAATAGGCGAGCGGCGGATACGACAGGTGGCTCTCGAGTACGTCCGCAGACCAGCGCTCCCATTCGCGTAGCAAGTCGGCGAGGGCGGCCGCCCCGGGATCGCCACGGTGCCGCCACAACAGCTCTGCGGCGCTCGGCGGGGAGCCGGCGCGCGCGTCGAGCAGCGAAATCGCCACCTCGCGCCGCGAGAATGCCTGGTAGATCACCGGGAAGTACCCGATCACGACCGCCAGGAACGCGAACCCCATCCCGGCCTCGACGGTGGTGAGCACCTTGGCGAGCGTCGTGCGCGGCACGACGTCGCCGAGGCCGAGCGTGAAGAACGTCGTCCCGCTCATGTAGACGTCGGCTCCGAAGCTCGGGGCGCCGCCTGTCATCGTGAGCGCGGAGCCCGCCGCCCATTGGAGCAAGCCGAAGGCGAATACGATCCCCGCCGCCCACAGGGCGAGGAGGAGGATCAGGGAGAGGGGACCATAAAAGGAAAGGAACGCGTCACGACGGCGCCCTGAGAGCAGCCGCGCCGTGCCGCGCCACGGCTTCCACGTCGACCGGTAGAAGAGACTGGTGAGACGGATCCTCCCGCTCACCCGCCTCGGCAGGATGATCGTCTCGAACGCGTCCCATAGCACCACGGCGAGCAGGACGACGCCCGCCACCCCCGCAACCCAGCGCACGCCTGTAAAGTGCGTGCGTCCGCGTCGGCTGGCGAGCCTCCTGAGCGGCCCGTAGACTTGCGAGGTGAGTCGCGATCCGGTCGACCGCGTGCGGTGGGCGGCGCTCACGGCGCTGGCCGTGATGGGCCTCGCATCGTCCGCCGCGGCGGATCCGCAGTCACCCGGCGATGCCAGTACGCCATCTGCGGCGCGCGCGAGGCTGTTCGAGGCCGTCGAGCCGCTCGCGTTGACCCTCACCGCCGACTTCGGCGCGCTCGGGAAGAATCGCGGCAACGACAAGCCGGACCACCCCGCCGTGCTCTCGTACACTACCGCGACGGGCGATTCCGTGACCATGGACGTGCAGTTACACACCCGCGGCCACTTCCGGCTGAACACCTGTCAGTATCCGCCGCTCAAGGTCGTATTCGACCGCGAGAGGACGCCACACACGATGTTCGCGCACCAGGGCTCGAGCCTGAAGCTCATCGTGCAGTGCCGCGGCGGGAAATCGTACGCCAATTATCTGCTCGAGGAATACCTCATCTACCGCGTCTACAACCTCATCACCGACCGAAGCTTTCGCGCACGCCTCGCGCATGTGACGTACGTCGACGCCAAGGGGAAGCACGAGCCCGAGACCCGCTGGGCGTTCTTCCTGGAGGACGACGATCGGATGGCGAAGCGGAACGGCATGGAGGTGCTCGTCCAGAAAGGCGTGTATCAAACCGATCTGGACTTCCACCAGATGGGGCTGGCGGCGGTGTTTCAGTACCTGATCGGCAACACGGACTTCGCCGTTTCCGTGTTGCACAACATCGTGCTGATCCGCGATACGGCGGGGGTGGTGTACCCGGTCCCCTACGACTTCGACTGGTCCGGCGTCATCTGGACCCCATACGCCCAACCCGATCCACGCCTGGGCATCCGGACGGTGCGCGACCGGATCTTCCGAGGCACCTGCCGCACGCCGGAGGAGCTCGCCGCGCTGTTCGTCCCGTTCAACCAGCAGAAAGACACGATCTACGCCCTCTACCGGGGCATGGAGGCCCAGGGGCTCGAGCACAAGCGCGTCGAGCAGGCGCTCGACTATTACGACGACTTCTACAAGACCATCAACGATCAAGGCAGGATGCGTCGCGAGTTCATTCGCGCCTGTCATGAGAGTTGAGCCTTCCGTCCGTCCGATGACCGTATGACCGAGCGCCGTTGGGACGTGCCGGACGCGACGAGCCTCATGGAGCTCGTGGATGCGCCCCTGCCCCTGGGTCTCCGGGCGGGGCCGATTCGGCTCACGTTTCACCGGGATCTCTATTTCGACACCCCGGAGGGCGACCTCCGGCGACGGGGGATCCGGTGTCGCGTGCGATTCGAAGTGGAAGACCGACGCACGCTCGCGTTGGATGTGCCGGGGATGGCGCGCTCGGAGTCGCCCGCGACGGAGCTCGAGCCCACTCACATGTTCTCGGGCGCCACGGAGCCGGCGCGCCGGCTGCGGGCGCTCGTGGACACCAGCCGCCTGGGACTCGATACGGCGCTCGAGGTCGAGCGCCGCGTGCGCGACGCCCGCCTCCCGCTCGTCCCGGTGACGCAGTTGGTTCTGGCGTACGACATCGTGACGCCGGTCGCCGGAAGCCAGGCCCCGGCGTTTCACGAGCTCGTCGTCTGGCGGGGTCGGTGGAGCGTGATCTCGCAGTCGCGCTTCGCGCAGGCGATCGAGCGGCGGTGGGCGCTGCGCCCGACGTCGACCGATCGCGCAACGCGCGCCGCTCAGCTGACGGCCGCCGGGCTCGCCGCCGGAGCGGCCGCGACGCCCGCGCGGCAGGTGGCGGTGCTGGCGGTGGCGCACGGGCGCATGGCCCTGTGCCGCAGCGGCGCAGCGCTCCGCTTGTCCCTCGAAGAAGGAGGCGGCGAGGAGGCCTGCCGGCGGGCGATGCGTCGCATGCTGGGCAACGTCGAGGGCGAGGTCCGGCTGCTCGGCGTCGTCCCGGCCGCCGGTCTCCGGCCCGCCATCGAGGTCTGGCTGGCGCGCCGGCTGCGACGCGATCTGACGGCGATCCCCCCCACGCGGCTCCAGTGGTTCGCCCCGCAGGACATCATTGCGCGCGCCGGCTCGCCTGTGCTGCGGGACCCGGCGACGCTTGCGGCGCTCGCGGTGGCGGCGCGCTCCGAGCTCGTGCCGGAATGGTCGGCCGCCTCGGTCGAATCGGCGGAGCACGCCGTGCCCGCGGTGGGCAGGCGAGGGGTAGGGGGAGGGGGCACCACGGACGAGACGAGTCGCCTGACGTTGAGCGAGCTGCGCGTGCCCGCGCTACCCGACAGGGCGCTCGACGCCGCGCGGCCCGCCGCCGATCAATTCATCAACGCGCTCCTGTCGACCCTCGAGTTCAACGCGCGCGTCCTTGCGCTCGCCGAAGACCCGCGCACGCCGCTCGCGGCCAGGCTCCGCTTCCTCGCGATCCTCAGCACCAATCTGGACCAGTTCTTCATGGTGCAGGTCGGCGCCCTGAAACACCGCGTCGCCGCCGTCGAGCCGGGGAACGGCGACCGCTCGCCTGACGGCCTCACGCCGGCCGAACAGCTCGACGCGATCGCGATCCGGATTCATCCCCTGGTCGCGCGACAGTATCGGTGCTCGGACATTGTCGCCGCCGCGGCGGTGGAATACGTCCCGATCCGGATCTGGAGTGACTTGTCGGCGCACGAGCGCCAGACCCTCGAGCGTCGCTTCAGCGAGGAGGTGGCGCCACTTCTGACACCGAAGGCCCTGACCCGCGCGCCGGGGCACCCGTTCCCGCATCTGGCGGACCGCCGACTCTCCTTGGCCGTGGTGCTGCGCGACAGTCCGGCAGGGCCCGTGCACTACGCGTGCGTGGAGCTGCCATCGTCCCTGCCCCGCTTTGTCGCGGTGGAGCGCGGTGTCATTCCGCTCGAGGCCGCGGTGCGCCAGCACCTCCCGACGCTCTTCCCGGGCCGGGAGGTGCTCGACACGTACGCGTTCCGCGTGACGCGCAGCGGCGATATCCAGCTCGACGAGCTGGGGACGGCCAGTTTCGCGCAGGCCGTCGCGGAGGAGGTGCGGCGGCGGCCGTGGGGACCGGTGGTGCGCATCGAGGTCGAGCGCGCCATGCCAGCGGGCTTGCGCGAGCTCTTACAGCGCGAGCTGCGGTTCGAGGAAAGCGATCTCCAGAGCGCGCTCGGCCCCTCGGATGTGTACGAGGCTCCGGGCCTCGTGGACCTGGGCGCACTCGGGCAGCTCGCCGGAAAGCTCACCGAGCCGGACCTCGACTATCCTCCATTCGTCGCCCAAGATCCGTTCGCCGGCCACCGCTCGATCGTCGAAGCGCTCGACCGAGGCGACGTCCTCGTCTACCATCCGTACGACTCCTTCACGGCCACGTTCGAGCGCTTCATTGCCGAAGCAGCGGACGATCCCGACGTCGCGGCGATCAAACTGACGCTGTATCGCCCCGGCGGGCCCTCGCCGATCGGCGATGCGCTGCGCCGCGCGGCCGCACGCGGGGCCGACGTCTCGGTATTCGTGGAGCTCAAGGCGCGGTTCGACGAAGAGCTCAACATCGGCTGGGCCCAGAGCCTCGAGGCGGCGGGGATTCACGTGATCACCGGGCTCGCGACCCTCAAGATCCACGCGAAGATCGCGCTCGTCGTGCGGCGGGCCACCGGTCGCATGCGACGCTACGCCCATGTGGGGAGCGGCAACTACAACGCCGACACCGCCCGCCTCTACACGGATGTCGGGCTCTTCACCGCGGACGAAGGCCTCACGGAGGACCTGCACGCCCTCTTCAACGAGCTGACGGGCTCGTCTCGACCGCCACAGGCGCCGTTCCGCAAGTTGCTGGTCGCACCGACCAACATGCTGGATCGGTTCCTGGCGCTGATCGCGCGCGAGGCGGACCACGCGCGCGCGGGCCGGGTGGGGGGGGGACGAATTCGGGCCAAGCTCAACGGCCTGACCGACGCCACCGTGATCGGCGCGCTCTATCGCGCGGCGCAGGCCGGCGTGGAAGTCGAGCTCGTGGTGCGCGGGATCTGCATGCTCCGTCCCGGTGTGCCGGGGCTGTCCGAGCGGATCCGCGTCGTGAGCCGGCTGGGCCGCTTCCTCGAGCATGGCCGGATCTATCAATTCGCGAACGGCGGTGAGCCGGAGTACTACATCGGGTCCGCGGACTGGCGGCCGCGCAACCTGCGGCGCCGCGTCGAGGTCGTCACGCCGGTGGACGACCCGGGAGCCCGGGCGCGGCTCGACGCCATTTTCGAGCGAGAGCTCACGGACCCGGAAGCCTGGAGTCTCGAGTCGGACGGATCGTACACGCGCGCGGGAGCGGGCGTCACCGTGTGATGCCGCCTTTACCCCCAAGTCGCATTTCGTTCGTCGCCGTGAAGCCGAGCTTCTCGTAGAGCGGGCGGCCCTCGTTGGAGGCGTGGAGGACGACGCTCTCCACACCGTTGTCTCGACACCACGCCAGGAGCTCCCGCATCAGCGCCTCGGCCACGCCGCGCCGCCGCCAGGACCGCTCGGTGAAGACGTTCAGAATCAGCGCCTGCGGACCGCGCATGAGCCGCGTTCGCTCGGGATGCGGACGCGGCAGGAGCTCCCGCAGCTGGAGGCCCGCGCCACCGACGATCTCCCCGGGGGCGAGGGGGGGGGCATCTTCATTCTCCGCGACCCACGCCACGTAGCTTCCTTCCGGGATCGCCCTGGCGAAATAGGCGGTCGACGCCTTGACGAGCGGGTCGTGCAATTCGTCCGCTAGCTCGCCCATGTCCCGAAACATGCCGGCCCGTTGGTGCGCGAGCACGGACGCGTCCGCGGCGGTGGCGCGACGAATTGCAAATCCAGGCATCGGCGCGAGGAGGGGTCGAGCTAGCGGCGCTTTTCCAGGAGGTCGAGCGCGTACTGCAACCGCGCCACCGCGGCGTCGAACGTCGGCTCACCGATGAAATGCAGCTCGCGCAGGAGTTGGAGCGCGTTTCGCAGGTGCTCGCCGGGCGTCTCCAGGGCGGGATTTCGCTGATGGCTGCCGCGACGCTCGAGGGTGCTGCGCCGGTCGGCGCCCCATCGACGGTCCACCAGGTGACGACGTTCGACCGGAACGACGTTCACCGTTTGCCGGCGCGGCAGCGACCGCCGGTCGATGCCGTAACGGCGGTCGGGGAGGAGACGGGTTGCGGTCGCGGCGCTCACGGGCGGAGGAGAATGTAGCCTTGTTAGTCTGCGTCCGCCCGTGGCAGCTCGATCCAGAATCGGCTCCCCTGGCCCAGCTGGGATTCCACTCCCGACGTGCCGCCCATACGCTCCATCGCCTTCCGCACGATCGCGAGACCGATGCCGGTGCCAGGATAATCGGAGGAGCGATGCAACCGCTCGAACACCCGGAAGATGCGCTCGTGATGCTCGGGGGCAATGCCGATCCCGTTATCCTCCACCCACAGCCGCACTCGTCCCCCCTCGTTGCGCCACTCCGCCCGTACACGAACCTCCGGGGTGCGACCCGCCGGCACGAACTTGATCCCGTTGGCGAGCAGATTGGCCAGGACTTGCGCCAGCGTCAGGCCGTGGCCTACCACCGTCGGCAGCGAATCGGCGATGGTCACGCGCCCGTTTCGGCTGCGGACCTCGCCCTCGACCTGCTGCATTGAGCCGCGCAGGACGCGCCGCAGGTCGATCGGCGCGAGGTCCAGCTCCGAGCGCGTAAGCTGGCTGTACGCGAGCAGATCGTCGATGAGCCGGTCCATCGTGCGAGCGGCCGCCGCGACCCGCTCGGCGTGTTGCCGGCCGGTCTCGTCGAGCTTGCTGCCGTAATCCTCGAGCAGTGCGTGGGTGAACCCTTCCATGGCGCGGAGCGGCGAGCGCAGATCGTGCGAAATGGAGTACGCGAACGTCTCGAGCTCCTGGTTCCGTTCCTCGAGCTCTCTGGTCCGCGCCCTTACCCGCTCCTCGAGGCGCTGCTGCGATTCACGCACGTGCGTCACCATCACGTGGAACGCGTCTGCGAGCCGCCCGAGCTCGTCGCCTCGCGGCTGGTCCACGACGGGCTGCGCATAGTCGCCCGCCGCCACCGCCTCGGCACCGCGCGTCAGTCGCGTCAACGGGCGCGTGAGTGTCAGGCTCGTGGCCCAGGCGGCGAGAAGGCCGACCAGGAGGATCGTGGCGCCGATCAGCGTCAGCTGGGTGAGAAATTGCCGAGCCGGAGCGAGTACGACCGCGCGCGGGAACTCGAGGAGGACTACCCACGGAGTATGGACGACGAGGCGCGAGGCGGCGACGACCGGGCCGGCGCCGGCGCGCTCATAGCGCAGCACGCCACCAGCTCCCTTGCTGACGTCCACTGGAGGTGGTGGAGCTCGTTTGACGAGGTCCGTCCAAACGTCATCGGTCGCATTCCCCACGAACAGATGGGCGTCCGAGCCGATCAGGCGCCGGAGGCCGGTGTTCTGGTCCTTGAGATCGGCCGAGGAAGGGATCCGCCGCCACTGCACGACGTAGCCGAGCAGTCGGCCGCCGGCGACGACGGGCGCGGCAATGCCGTAGGCGATCGAATCCCCTACAGGCCGAAACGGGCCGACCGTGCCGGAATCGGTTGGCGACAGATGCGCCATGAGGGCGGCGGCGCCGGCCGCGTCGGCCCACGGCTCCGGGGTGCCTACCACCAACAGGCGGTGCCGATCCGCACCCCAGAGCTCGACCGCGGCCACCTGCTGGCTCTGCGGGCCGGTCGGCCGCAGCGCCATTTCCGCTGCGCCGCGGCGATCGGCAGCGGGCCGGATTGCATATGCGCGCACGGCCGGGCTATCGGCCACCGCGCGCGCCCCGGCGACCAGCTGGTCTCGCGAAGTCGTGAGCAGCTGGGCCAGCTGATCCGTCACCGTGCCGAGCCGTGCGATGGCCGCGCCGGCGGACGAGCGGCGGACGGCCTGATAGGCCGCCCCGCCGTAGATGACCGTCACCACGACGACCAGGCCACCGATAAGGAGCGGCAACTTCGCCTTGATGGATAGACCCCGGACGGTCATGAAGCCTCCTTCGGGGCCCCAAAGTAAGAGGATCGCTCGGAGGCTCCAACTCCCGCGGTAAATTCCCTCATGGCCGAGACACCCCTCGTCGCCGCGGAGCGACTCAGCAAGACCTTTCAGGTGAAGGTCCGTGACCCGGGAATCGGAGGCGCGGTGCGCGCGCTCCTGCGCCCGCGCTACCGCCAGGTGCATGCGGTGCGCGACGTGACGTTCCGCATCGGCCCGGGCGAGATCGTGGCCTTCCTGGGGCCCAACGGAGCGGGCAAGACGACGACGCTCAAGATGCTCGCGGGCCTGTTGTACCCGACCAGCGGCCGCGTTCACGTTGCCGGGTTCGACCCCTGGAACGGCGGACCCGCGTTCAAGCGTCGCATCGCGCTCGTGCTCGGCAATCGCCAGCAACTCGTGTGGGATCTTCCGCCCGAGGAGACCTACCAGCTGAACCGCGCGATCTACGACTTGACCGATGCGGACTATCGCTCACGGCTCGAGGAGCTCGTCATCCTGCTCGGTCTCGGCGAGGTGCGCGACAAACCCGTGCGCCAGCTGTCGCTCGGCGAGCGCATGAAGTGCGAGCTCGTCGCATCGCTCTTGCATCAGCCGCCACTGCTGTTCCTCGACGAGCCCACGCTGGGCCTCGACGTGACGGCCCAGGAGGCGATCCGCCGCTTCCTCATCGAGTACCGGGACCGGCACGGTGCCACCGTCCTGCTCACCTCCCACTACATGCAGGACGTGACCGCGCTCGCCTCGCGAGTCCTGATGATCAACCAGGGCCGGCTGCTGTACGACGGCGCGCTCGACGTCCTGGTGGCCCGGATCGCGCGCGTCAAGCGGATCGAGCTCGTCTTGGGGGGTGCCGACGGCGTGACGAAGGACGCCCTGGCCGCGTTCGGCGAGGTGAAGAGCTTTCATTTCCCCAACGCGGTGCTCGAGGTCCGGCGGGAAGACGCTCCGGCGACGAGCGCGCGATTGCTGGCCGCGCTCCCGATTGCCGACCTGTCGATCGAAGACCCGCCGATCGAAGAGGTGATTCGCCAGGCGTTCGCCCAGGGCTTCGAGGGAGCGGACGCGTGAGCTGGGCGCGGCGCTACTCGGCGCTGATTCGCACGGCATGGCTGGTCGACCTTCAGTACCGCGCGTCGATCGTGCTGTGGCTTCTCTGGGGCGTCACGGAGCCTGCGATCGCGCTTGGCATCTGGTGGGCGATCGCCGGGTCCGGGACCGTCGGCGGGTACGCCCGCGCCGACTTCGCGCGGTACTTCTTCGGCGTGATGCTCATCAACCAGCTGACGATCGCGTGGGATTCCTGGTATCTGGACCGCTGGATCCGCGAAGGCGAGCTGAACTTCCGGCTCGCGCGGCCGCTCCACCCGGCCCACGAGGCCGTGGCCGACAACATCGCCTACAAGGCCCGCACGGCCAGCGTCATTCTCATCGTCTGGCTCGTGGCCGCCGTCCTCTGGCCGGTGGTCCGGCTGCCCGCCACGCCGGGGCGGCTCGCCCTCACCGCCGTCGCCGTGGTGCTCGCGGCCGGCATGCGGTTCTTCATCAGCTTCACCACCGGGTTGCTCGCCTTCTGGACCACGCGGGCCACGGCGATCATGGAGCTCCACGCGGGCGTGTCTCTCTTTCTGGCCGGCCGCATCGCGCCACTCGCACTCCTCCCCCCCGCCATGGCGAGCGTCGCCGGCGTGTTGTGGTTCCGTTCGATGCTCGCTTTTCCCGTCGACCTGCTCACGGGCAGCGTCCATGGCGTCGACGCCGTGCTGCGAGGGTTTGGAACCCAGCTCGTGTGGCTCGCTTTCTGGGCAGCGGCGTGCCGCGTGGCGTGGACACGCGGCTTGCGGCGCTACGGGGCGGTGGGCGGATGAGGCAGGTCCTCCGCCTGCTCGCCGCCTTTTGGCGCATCAACGTGGCGGAAGAGCTGCAGTACCGCGCCAACTTCGTGGCCAGCGTGCTCGGCACCCTCTTTTACATGGCGACGGCGCTGCTCACACTCGCCCTGTTCTTCCGGCACACGAGCCAGCTCGGAGGTTGGGATTACTGGGAGATCGTCGTGTTGCTCGGCGTGTTCAACACACTCACCGGGGTGATCGAGGCGGTGCTGCGACCCGGGATCGGTAGCCTGGTGGGGGAGGTGCGGAGTGGCGAGCTCGATCTCGTGCTCGTGAAACCGGTGGATCCACAGGGTTTCGTTTCGTTCCGCCGGCTCGACATCTGGCGCTTCACCGATATCGTGCTCGGGCTCGCCCTGGCGGGGTACGCCCTGCACCGAACGGGCCGGGCTCCATCGTGGGACCAACTCGTGGCGTTCGGTTTGGCGCTGGCGGCCGCGGCCGTGGTCGTCTACGCGATCTGGGTCCTGCTCATGAGTCTGGCCTTCTGGTTCGTATCGGTGGAGAACATCGCCGTGCTGTTCGATGCGTTGTTCGAGGGCGCGCGCTACCCGGTCTCGGCGTACCCCGGCGCGCTGCGCTTCCTCTTCGTATACCTGATCCCGATCGCATGGACGACCACGGTTCCCGCGTCGGCGCTCACGGGGCGCCTGCGACCGGCGCTGGCCCTGGTCGCTGCGCTGGTGGCCGCGCTCATGTTCCTGCTCGCCCGCCTCGCGTGGCGGGTCGCGCTACGGCGATACGCGGGCGCGAGCGGGTGAAAAGGAGAGGGCGCAGCTGCGCCCCACCGTCACGCGTCGCCCGTCGCCGTATCGTCTTTCTTCTTGTCGTTCTTCTTGAAGAACCAGATCGCAAACATCACGATCCCCACGACCAGCGCGATCTTGAGCGCCAGCATGAGAACGGGGAACAGGATGAACGAGGCGAGCTTCCAGAGGGCGAAGCCGGCGACGCCGACGGCGGCAAGCTGCAGGAGCGGTTTGGCCATGTCTGAATCTATCGAGTGAAGGGGTCGGAATTCATACGAGACGAAGAGCCGTAGAGTGTCAGCCGCCTATTTGTCAGTCCACACCGCCAGCTCGTTCCCACTGGGATCGCTGAAATGGAACCGGCGACCGCCCGGGAATGGGTAGGCCTTCTTCACGATCTTGCCGCCCGCCTGTTTGATCTTCGCCTCGGTGTCCTCCAGCCGGGTGGCGTAGATCACGACGAGCGGGTTGGCCGGCCGGACGGGCGCGTCTTTGGCGAACCCGCCGCTCAGGCGGCCGTCCTGGAAGCTCGTGTAGTCCGGACCGTAGTCCTCGAACTTCCAGCCGAAGACCTGCTGATAGAACGCCTTGGTGCGTGCCACGTCGGTTGCGCCGAACTCGATGTAGTCGACCCGGCGGTCGTGATCGCTCTGAGGCATCGGGATCCCCTTCGTTCGTCGGTCATATGGGACTGAAGTCCCGGACTTTAGTCCCTCATACACGATGGAGACAAGACCCATGATCGCCTACAACTGCTCGGACTCCCTGCGAAGTGATTGTCGTGCCGACCTGCCTTGCGACGCCCGATGTTTGACGCCACACTACCCGACCCTCTTCCAGGACCGCCCGTTGCGCTTCGTTACCCTGGTCGCCGTCCTCGCCGCCTGCGTCGCCGCCGTCCCCGCCCCGCTCGTCGCTCAGGCCCGCTTCGAGATATCAGTGCCAGCCGGCATGCGCCCCGCGGCGGTGACCGGCCGCATGTACGTCTTCGTGACCCGCCACGACGACGTCGAGCCGCGGCTCCACGTGCGGCATGAGAGCGACTGCACGCCCTTTTTCGGTGTGGACGTCACGCAGCTCGCGCCCGGTACGGCCGGTGTCATCGACGGTTCGACGCTCGGGTACCCGGTGGCGACGCTCAAGGACATTCCAGCGGGCGACTACTACGTGCAGGGCCTGCTCAACGTCTACTCGGAGTTCCGGCGCGCGGACAGGCACACCCTCTGGCTGCACGACGATCAATGGGAGGGCCAGCAGTTCAACAAGTCCCCGGGCAATCTCGTGAGCGAGGTGCGGAAGGTCCATCTCGATCCGTCGAAGGGGGACACGATCCGCCTCGAGCTCACGCGCGTCCTCCCGCCTGTCGACGTGCCCCCGGACACGAAGTGGGTCAAGCACCTCAAGATCCAGAGCAAGATCCTGTCGGCCTGGTGGGGCCGGCCGATGTACCTCGGGGCAACAGTACTGCTCCCGCGCGGCTACGACACCGACACCGCCCGGCGCTACCCGACGGTGTACGAGCAGGGGCACTTCAACCTGCGACCCCCGTTCGGCTTCTCGACGGATTCGACTTCCGAGACCCCGGAGCAGCGCGCGGCCCGACTGGCGCGGTCGGCGCGCGAGCCGGGGTTCGAGTTCTACAAGGCCTGGAGCTCACCCAAGTTCCCGCGCATGATCGCGGTGACGTTCCAACACCCCACCCCCTACTTCGACGACTCGTACGCGGTGAACTCCGCGAACAACGGGCCGTACGGGGACGCGATCCTCCAGGAGCTCATTCCTTATTTGGAGGACCACTTCAGGATGATCCGCGCCCCGTGGGCGCGCGTGCTCACCGGCGGGTCGACCGGTGGGTGGGAGGCGCTGGCCCTACAGGTCTACCATCCCGATTTCTTCGGGGGGACGTGGGTGCTGTACCCGGATCCGGTGGACTTCCGGAATTACGAGATCCCCGACGTCTATAGCGATACCAACGCGTTCGTCCATCCGGTCGCCGAATGGATGAGCTTCGACGTCCCGGCCGAGCAGGAGATCACCGGCCTGCCACGGATCAGCGTCCGGCAGGAGAGCCAGTTCGAGGCGGTGCTCGGCAGCCACGCACGATCGGGCGAGCAGTTCGCCATTTGGGAGGCCACGTACGGCCCAACAGCCCCCGACGGCTACCCGGCGGAGCTGTGGGATTTGCAGACCGGCAAGGTCGACCACGCCGTTGCGGACTACTTCCGGACCCACGACTACGACCTGCGCGAATACCTGGAGCGTAGTTGGGCAACGCTAGGATCCAAGCTACGCGGCCAGCTCCACGTCTTCGTCGGCGACATGGACACGTTTTACTTGAATCTCGCCGTGTACCGGTTGGAGGAGTCTCTCACGCGCGCCAAGCCCCCTGCCGACGCCGAGTTCGGCTACGGGCGCCCCATGAAGCCACACGGCTGGCAGCCGTGGAGCAACGCCGAGCTGATGCGCATCATGGCCCGGCACATCGAGCGCCACCGGCCGCGGCGCTGACGCCCCCGAGCTTAGAGGTGGAAGACGACCCGGTCGAGGGAGATCCGCCCGGCGCCAAGGATCGCGAGCGCGAGCGCGGCGCTCAGCAGAACGTAGTCGAGCTCCCAGCCGCCGTCGCCGGTGAAGCGTTTGTGCATCTGCCGGGCCTTGAGGTTGATGGCGCCGAGCATGACGATGATGAAGCCCACCGCCGCAAGCTGGGTGAGGAAACCGGTGATCACCGCCACGCCTCCGAGCGGCTCCGCTATCGAAAGGGCTCGCAGGATGGACAGGAGGTTTGCCGGCATCTGGGCGGAGGGCTGCATCTTCCACATGGCCTGCTTCTGGATGCCGTGCACCAGGAACGTGACGCCGACGCCCAGCCGGAGCGCCAGGAGTCCCCAGTCGCTTAGGTGGTGAAGGTGTGCGAAGAACCCCATGAGGACGGCCTCCTATCATGAGTGATGAGCCGACCAACGGCCGCAGCACGAGAATCGTAAGTCAGAGGACGAGCTTTTCGCTATTGCAACCTGAGACTCCGGGAGTGTTCATGTCTCGACTCCATATTTTCGCCCTGATCGCCATCGTCGTGCCGTCGATAGCGGCCGCACAAACGGCGCTGCCCCTCAAGCACGTACCGACACCCACCGAACCGGCAATCACCGCCCGTGACTTGGAGACCCGGCTCTACATCTTCTCGGACGACTCGATGCAGGGCCGCGAGGCGGGGACCGCCGGCAACGTCCGGGGGACGAACTACATCGCCGCCGAGATCAAGCGCCTCGGGCTCGTTCCCGCGGGCGACGGCGGGACGTACTTCCAGACCATCCCGCTCAAGACGCGGACGCTCGACGAGACATCGACGTTCACGATCGCCGGGACGGCGTTCACGGCGTTCACCGACTACCTGCCGCTCGGCCCGCAGTCCCTCGAGAACCCCTCACTGCCGGTCGTCTATGGTGGTGAGGCCACCGACTCGGCCCACCGGCTCTCTCCCGAGCAGGCGATGGGAAAGCTCGTAGTCTTCCAGGTCAGCGGCGGGTTCAGCTCGCTGCGGGCGCTCCGCTCCGGGCCGACCGTGCCGGGCGCGGCGGCCGTCGCGCTGATCGCGCTCGACAGTTTTCCTCGCCAATTCATCGCCTTCCTCCGCCGGCCGCGCGCGTTCCTCGACGACGACCAGGGTCCGCCCAGCGGCCCCGCGGGCTTCCTCATCACGCGTGCCACGGCGACCAAGTTGTTCACGACGCCCGTGGAGCAGCTCACCCCCGGTACCGCGGGGAACAACGTGGCCGTCGCGGTCCGATTCACCGTCGCGCCGGTTCCGGAGCCCGCGCGGAACGTCGTGGGCATCATTCCGGGCAGCGACCGCAAGCTGAAGAACGAGTATGTCGCCATTGGCGCCCACAACGACCACATCGGACTCGCCCGTACGGTGGATCACGACTCGATCCGGATCTGGAATCATGTGGTGCGCCCGGAAGGCGCCGATGACGCAGGCAAGCAGGCGACACCCGAGCAACAAGCGACGGTCGATTCCCTGCTCGCGGCGTTCCGCGCTGCCCATCCTTCCGCGGGTCGCGCCGACTCGATTTCGAACGGAGCGGACGACGACGGCTCGGGCACGGTGAGCGCGCTCGAGATCGCCGAGCGCATTGCGAATCTCAAGACGAAGCCGAAGCGCTCGACCCTGTTTGTATGGCACACGGCCGAAGAGAAGGGCCTGCTCGGCTCGCGGTTCTTTACCGATCATCCCACCGTGCCGCGCGATTCGATCGTCGCGCAGCTCAACATGGACATGGTCGGCCGTGGGGATGCGGGCGATGAAACCGGCCGGACCAAGGACGGCGCGCCCTTGCACGGAGGGCCGAACTACGTCCAGCTCGTCGGCTCACGCCGCTTGTCCACGGAGCTCGGTGATCTCATCGAGAAGGTGAACACTCAGGACCATCACAACCTCGCCTTCGACTACTCCATCGACGCGAACGGGCACCCGTCCAACATCTATTGCCGCTCGGACCACTACGAGTACGCGCGCTACGGCATACCGATCACGTTCTTCACGACCGGGCTACAATCGGACTACCACCAGGTGACCGACGAGCCCGAGTACATCGACTACGAGCACATGGCGCGGGTGGCGCGGCTGGTGGAGGACGTGGCGGTGCACGTCGCGGACCTGGACCACCGCCCTGTGGTGGACCAGCCGAAGCCCGATCCCAAGGGGACCTGCCGGCAATAGGGCTCCTGGTTCGCGCCGATAACCGGCGGCGCGACAACGTATTGTGGTGTAGCACCGCTCGGCCACTTGTGACTCGGGACACCGCAGGCAATGGTGTGGGCTGCCAGACTGCCTGGCGACCCATGAGTGTCCGCATCTTGCTGCTCGAAGACGTGCCGGCCGACGCCGCACTGATCCAGCGAGCGCTGACGAAGGCCGGACTGGTCTTTGTGAGCGAGCGCGTGGACACGCGCGCCGAGTTCGAAGAGGCGCTGCGCGTCTTCGCCCCAGACGTGATCCTCTCCGATCACGGCCTCCCGGGTTTCGACGGGGCGGCGGCACTCCAGCTCGTCAAGGAGCGATTCCCGACGCTCCCGGTCATCCTGGTCACCGGCTCGCTCAACGAAGAGAAGGCGGTCGAGTTCATGAAGGCCGGGGCCGCGGACTACATCCTCAAAGACCACTTGACGCGGCTCCCCGAGGCGATCAAGCGCGCCCTGAGCGAGAGCCGGTTACGGGAGGAGCGGGAGCTCGCCGTAACCGCGCTGCGCGCGTCCGAGGAGCAGTACCGCGCCCTGTTCGAGAACACGCCGTATCCCATGTGGGTGTTCGATCTCGAGACCCACAAGCTGCTCGCCGTGAACGGGGCCGCGATCGCCCACTACGGATACCGGCGGGAAGAATTCCTGACGCTCAAGATCGAGGATCTCCGGCCGCCCGAGGATGTCGCCGCGCTCGAACAGCACCTCGCGAGCCGGCCGGCGGGTTACCGCACGACCGGCCCGTGGCGACACCGGAAGAAAGACGGGACGATCATTCATGTGGAGACGAGCGGCCACGAGATCCCGTTCGGGGGGCGGCGCGCTGAGCTGGTCGTGATCGATGATATCACGGAACGACGGCGCCTCGAGGAGCAGTTCCGCCAGGCGCAAAAGATGGAAGCGGTGGGACGACTCGCCGCCGGGGTCGCCCACGACTTCAACAACCTCCTCACTGCCATCCTCGGCACGACCGACCTGATGATCGAGGATCTCACGGCGGAGGACCCCGATCGTGAGGGTCTGCTCGACATTCGGGACGCTGCCGAGCGCGCGGCCGTGCTGACCCGCCAGCTGCTCACGTTCAGCCGCCAACAGGTCGTGTCACCCCGCGTGCTTCGGTTGAACGACTTGATCACCGACCTGGTCAAGCTGCTGCGCCGCCTGCTGGGGGAAGACGTGACGATCGCGACGGCGCTGGCGGCGGACTGCGGGAGCGTGAAAGCAGACCCGGGGCAGCTCGAGCAGCTGATCGTGAACCTTTCGGTGAACGCGCGCGACGCGATGCCGAACGGTGGGCGCTTGATGATCGAGACGAAGAACGTCGACCTCGATGGCGACTATCCCACCGACCGGGTCACGATTCCGGCGGGACGGTACGTGATGCTCGCGGTCACGGACACCGGGACCGGCATGGACGCGAAGACCAAGGCGCGCATCTTCGAGCCGTTCTTCACGACGAAACCCGTCGGCAAAGGAACCGGCCTGGGTCTCGCGACCGTGTACGGCGTCGTGCAGCAGAGCGGCGGCTACATCTGGCTGTACACCGAGCTCGGGCACGGCACGAGCTTCAAGATCTACCTCCCGCGCGTGGATGCGGCCGAGTCTCAGGCCGCGGCGGACGAACCGGCGGCGGGCAGCGTCGACGGCTCCGAAACCGTGCTCGTAGCGGAGGACGAAGAAGCGGTCCGCCAGATCATCGTAAAGGCGCTCGAGGCGCGCGGATACCGCGTGTTGAGCGCGGGGGACGGGAGCTCGGCGCTCGAGCGCGCGTCCGCCTATGCGTGGGCGATCGACCTGCTCGTCACCGACGTGGTGATGCCCGACATGAACGGCCGGGAGCTCGCGCGGCGGCTCACTGAAGCGCGGCCCAGCGTGAGGATCCTGTATCTCTCCGGCTATACCGACGACGCGATACTGCACCGCGGCGTGCTCCAGGAGGGCGTGGCGTTCCTGCAGAAGCCCTTCTCACTCCGGGCACTCGCCCGCAAGATCCGCCAGGTCCTCGAGGCGCGCCCCTGACGGAGCCTCCCCTCATCGCCCGCGCCCGGCGGCACGGTGATCGGACAGCGATCGTCGCAACAGAAGGCACGTTTTCGTATCGGGATCTCCTCGACCGCTCGGCTCGCGTGGCCGCGTGTCTGCTTGCCGGCCGCGATGACCTGGAGGAGGCGCGTGTCGCCTTTCTCGCGCCGCCGAGTTTTGCCTACGTCGCGACCCAATGGGGGATCTGGCGCGCCGGCGGAATCGCGGTCCCGCTCGCGGTCTCACACCCCCCGCCCGAGCTCGAATACGTCATTCGCGACGCAGACGCCGACGTGGTCGTCGTGCACCCGGACTTCGCCGCGGTCATGCATGCAGTGCCGCTGCCCTCGAGCGTGCGAGCCGTCACGACAACGGAAGCGGAACGAACCTCTCCCCGCTCCCCGCTCCCCGATGTGGCGGAGGGACGGAGCGCTCTGATGGTCTACACCAGCGGCACGACGGGGAGGCCGAAAGGCGTCGTGACGACGCACGCGAACATCACCGCCCAGGTCCTGAGTCTCGTCACGGCGTGGGAATGGCGCGCCGACGATGCCATCCTGCTGGTGCTGCCTCTGCACCACGTGCACGGCATCATCAACGTGCTCGCCTGCGCGCTCTGGGCGGGCGCCCGCTGCGAGATGCTGCCCAAGTTCGAGGGCGATCAGGTCTGGTCGCGTATCGCTCGAGGCGATCTCACGCTGTTCATGGCGGTGCCAACCATCTATGGGAAGCTCATTGCGGCGTGGGAAGCGGCTCCCGCAGACCGCCAGCGCGCCTGGTCGAAAGGCTGCGCGCCGCCGCACATGCGTCTCATGGTCTCCGGGTCTGCCGCTCTCCCCGTGCAACGCTTTGAGCGCTGGCGCGAGATCAGCGGTCACGTCCTCCTCGAGCGCTATGGCATGACCGAGATCGGCATGGCGTTGTCCAACCCGTTACGCGGCGAACGGAGACCGGGGTTCGTCGGCACGCCGTTGCCTGGTGTCGAGGTGCGGCTGGTCGATGACGCAGGGCGCGCCGTGCCCGCCGGCACGCCGGGCGAGATCGAGGTGCGAGGTGCCAACGTCTTCCTCGCGTATTGGCGGCGGCCCGAAGCGACGGCGGCGGCGTTCCGGGACGGCTGGTTCCGCACCGGCGACATCGCGGTCCTGGAAGACGGATCGTACCGGATCCTCGGCCGCTCCAGCGTCGACATCATCAAGACCGGGGGCTACAAGGTGTCGGCGCTCGAGATCGAGGAAACGCTGCGCACCCATCCGGCGGTGCAGGACTGCGCGGTGGTCGGCGTCGAGGACCCGGAGTGGGGCGAGCGCATCTGCGCCGCGGTGGAGCTCCGCGGCTCGGGCGAGGCGCTGACGCTCGACGCATTGCAACGGTGGGCCAGAGAACGAATCGCGCCGTACAAGATTCCCCGTGCCCTTCTGTCGGTAACGGTCCTGCCACGAAACGCCATGGGAAAGGTCACGAAGCCGGAGGTCGTGAAGCTGTTCACGCCCGCATCACCTTGACAGGCCAAGCCAGCGTGTCTAGCGTGCGATTGAATGGCACTGGAACCCGAGATGCCGCGCAAGGCGTTTAACCGCAACTGCCATGGGACGAGTCCCTAAGCGAGCGAGCCCGCTGGGTGCGCACGATGGTGCGCCAACGCCCCCGCCGGAGCCGCTCCGGTGGGGGCGCTGAGTTTTGTGGATGGCACGACACAGGAAAGGACCGATGAAGCGATACCTGCTGGCCTGCGACTTCGATCAGACCCTGAGCTTCAACGACTCCGGGGTGGTGCTGAGCGAGCTGCTCGGCCTTCCCGGCTTCCGTGAACGGATTGCGGGGCTCTCCCGCACGCACCTCGTGCAGCAGGGTGCCGAGCTCGCATACCTCCTGCTCCACGATCCCGCGTATCGCTGCGTGCGCAAGGAACATTTGGTCGAGGTCGGCAAGCGCGTGCGACTGAAGAAGAACCTGCCGCTCCTGGCGCGCCTGCTCGGCGAGCTGAACGGCTATGACTTCGCGTTTTACGTCATTTCCGCGGCACCCCAGGAGGTCATCCAGTCGGCCCTCGAGGGGATTGTCCCATCGGACCACGTACACGGGACGCGCTTCAACTACGACCCCGGCTCCGGGGAAATCGAGTCGATCGAGCGCGTCACCGCGGGATACGGCAAGGTCGCCCTGCTCGAGCATCTCCGCGCGCAACTGCCGGTGAGCCACGACCGCGTCGTATACGTCGGCGACGGGAGCTCGGACATCCACGTCATGCTGCACGTCAATCGACTGAATGGAACGACGATCGCCGTGTCCGAGAACAAGTACCTCGCGCAGATCGCGAAGCGCACGGTGCTGTCCGACGACGCGGTGAGCGTGCTGGTGCCGATTCTCGAGGACATCGTCGGCCTGGACGGGGCGGCGATTCACGCGCTGTTCGAATCGCACGGGCTCGTGCTTCAGGAATGGGAGAAGGTACAGACCGACCTGCTCACGATCCGCGAGACCGACGCGGCGCCGCCGCTCGTCGCATGAGCAAGTACGACTGGATCGGCTGGCTCGCGACGGCGGTGTTCACGACCTCGTACTTCTGCCGGACGCCCGTGACGCTGCGCCGCGTGCAGGGCATCGCCGCCCTGGCGTGGGCGGCGTACGGCATCGCGATACACGCCCTGCCGGTGATCGTGGCGAACGTGATCGTGGCCACGGCCGCGGTATGGTCCTCCTTCTCGGGGCTGGCGCAGCCCGCATCCCGGAAGGTCGAGTAGGGTGCTCGAGCCTCACTGAGGGTGGTGTCCAGGAGCTGTTAGGGTTCGGCGATTCACCTTGTGACGCCCCTGCACCGCGGCCATGTTCGGCCCGGTCAGGGGACGCTCCCGACCTCCGGTCGCCCGCCGTCAGCGTTCGCCTTCACATTCCACATCGGAGACGACGATGACGTCTGTCAGCCACGCGTCGACGCGTGCGGTTCTGGCGGTCGCGTTCGCGTCCGCCGGCTGGGCCGCCGGCGCAGCAGCGCAGGGGCCGCGCGCCGCGCTCGACCCCATCACTAGTGCGGTGATCAGCCATCCCATCACCACCTCTTCCGCCGAGGCGCGCGCCCGTTTCCTCGAAGGCCTGCGCGAGTTCGATCTCGGCCGCTTCATCGACGCGAACGTGCACTTCAAGGCCGCCGTCGCCGCCGACCCGGACTTCGCGTTCGCCTACCTGAACGTCGCCAACACGGCCAACTCGCTCGCCGACTTCAAGACCAACTTGGCCCTGGCCGAGCAGCACGCCGCGGGCGCGTCCGACGCCGAGCGCCTTCAGATTCAGATGACCCGCAAAGGCTTTGACAACGATTTGGCGGGTCAACTCGCCCTGGGACAACAGTTGGTGGCGAAGTATCCGCAGAGCCCGCGCGCCTGGATCGCCCTCGCCGGCGCGCAGATTGGCCTGAACAAGAACGAGGACGCGCGAGTCTCCCTGACGAAGGCCCTGGAGCTCGCGCCCAAGCTGTACGTCGCCCACGCCACGATCGGGAACGATTACATCTTCGGTGAGCCGCACGACTTCACGAAGGCGCTCGCGCACATGCAGGAGGCCGAGGCGCTGGCGCCCGACGAGTCGAACGCGCACCTGCTGGTGGGTGATGCCTACCGGGCGCAGCGCAATCTCGAGAAGGCGCGCGATGAGTACGTGCGGGGCCACGAGCTCGACCCCAAGAGCGCCGTGCTGCTCGTGAAGGCCGGGCACGCCAACACGTTCCTGGGCGACTACACGGCCGCGCGCGCCGACTACGACTCCGCCATGGCCGTGGGCCGGGCTAACGAAAGAGCTGCCTTCGCTCCGTTCCGCGCCTACGTCAGCGTGTACGCCGGTGATCCCGCCGCGGGGATCGCGGAGCTCAATCGGCTCGTCGCGTCGGTGGACGGCATGGGCGTTCCCGATCCCAAGGCGAACAAGGTCGCCGCCTTGACCAACGTGGTGATCATTGCGACGCACACCAAGAATCGGCCGGCCGCCGAGCAGGCCCTGAAGCAGCTCGAGCCGCTGTTGATGCAGCAGGCCGACGTGGCGGCGAACCCGGCATTCAAGCGGGGACAGCAGGCGCAGATCGCCTACCTGGAAGGGTGGTGCGCTGCGCGTCGCGGCGATTACGCCGCCGCCCAGAAACAGGCGGATCGCATCAGCCAGCTGCTCGCGCCGGACGCGAACCCGCGCAAGCTCGAGCCGATGCATCAGCTGGAGGGATTCATCGCGCTCTATCAGGGCAAATATCAGGACGCGGCCGCGCACTTCCAGAAGGGGAACCTGCTCGACCCCTACATCAAGTACCATTTCGCGGTCGCGACGGAAGGCGCGGGCGATGTGGCGCAGGCCAAGCAGATGTTCCGCGAAATTGCGGACTATAACTTCAATGCCCTTGGCTTCGCGCTCATCCGGAAGGACGCACAGCAAAAAGCCAGCGCCGGAACCTAGACGCGGAGGGTAGGACGCCCGATGGGATGGCGGTGCTGGACCTGCGACGCCAGGGCCAGTACCGCCTCCTCGCCCTGCGGCTTCCCGACGATCTGCAACCCCACCGGAAGCCCGTCCGGGTCGAGCCCGCACGGCACCGACGCCACCGGAAGGCCGGTGAGGCTCAGGACGAACGTGGGCGCGAGCCAATCCACGTACGTCTCCATCTTCTTGCCCGCCACGGTCTCCGGGTAGTTCTGCTCCACGGGGAAGGGCGGGACCGCCATACAAGGCGTGAGCAGATGGTCGAACCTCTGGAACAGCTCGCGGAAGACGTACCACACCCTGGTCCGTGCTGCTTCCGCCGCGCCCAGGTCGTACGTCGTGGTGGCGAGCCCGGCCCGGATGTTGCCCGCGACATTGGGGCCGAATTGATCCACCTTGTCGAGTCGCGGAAACATCTGCGCCACGAACCACAGCCCGCGTAACGCCAGGAAGGGCTTCCGCGCGAACGACAAATCGAGCTCGATCTCCTCGACGGTGACACCCAGGTCGCGGAGTCCCCGGACCGCGTTCCCGCACACCTTTTCGATCTCCGAGTCGATGCCGATCCTGGCGACGTCGCAGCAGTACGCCACGCGCAGATCGGTCGACACGCCCCGCGCCACCGCGGCCACGAAGTTGCGGCCATCCCGCGGCTGCGCGAGGGGCGATTGCGCGCTCGGCCCACTCACCGCCTGGAGCATCAGCGCCACGTCTTCGGCCGTGCGGGCGATGGGGCCCTCGACCTGGAGGGTGTCCCAGAGCCAGTCGGCCGGATAGGTCGGCACCAGGCCCACCGACGGCCGTAGCCCCACGACGCCGCAGAACGAGGCGGGGATGCGAAGCGAGCCGCCCAGGTCCGTGCCTTCGGCGAGCGCGATCATGCCCGTCGCGAGGCCGGCCGCCCCACCGCCGGTCGAGCCTCCGGCGGTGCGCGTCGGGTCCCACGGATTGCGCGTTCGTCCGAAGACATCATTGAACGTCGCGCCCCCGGCGGCGAATTCCGGGCAGTTCGTCTTGCCGAGGACGATGGCATCCGCCGCACGGAGTCGCTGCACCACCAGCGCGTCCTCGCTCGCGACGTGGTCCCGATACAGCGTGGAGCCGTAGGTGGTCCTCAGCCCCGCGACCGGCGTCACGTCCTTGATGCCGACGGGCAGGCCCGCGAGGAGGCCGACCTCGTCGCCGCGCACCAGCCGTCGCTCGAGCTCGTCCGCCTCGTCGAGCGCCCGAGGATTGAGCGTGACGACCGCGTTGACGGCGGGGTTGAACCGCTCCACGCGGGCGAGGCAGTCCTCGACGATCTCGACGGGGGAGATCTCCCGCGACCGGACGAGCCTGGCGAGCTCGCTCGCCGAGCGGTCGGCTAGATCTTCCATTCCCCGAGGAAGGCCACGGTGCGCGCGAACGCGGCCTCGCCTCCTTTGAATTTCCACGGGAAGCATCCGACGACGAGCCGTTTGTTCTGGAGCTCGGGTGCTTCGATCTCGCCCCCCAGGTTCTCGATGTGGATGCAGTCCTTCGGGAACAGGGCATTGTGCGTGAGCTGATACGCCGAGTCCGGGAACATCTTATCGACCCCCGCCTTGCCGCCGAACTTCTGCTCGGCCTTGGCGCGCACTTTGTCGCATTGCCCGTGCATGCCCTTCCCCAGGAACCGTCCGATCGGGAGGTTCATGGGGTGATCCGTCGACACGCAGTCCACACCCCAGACATGGACTTTTTTCTCGAGTAGCCAGGGCACCAGGTCGGGGTGCGCGCCGGGGTGGTAATGGTAGTAGCGCTCCTCATCGGGCGTGGACCCGAAGTCGGCGTACCTATGCCACCCGGTATGGAGCAGCAGGATGTCGCCCTGCTTCACCTGCACGCGCTTCTCGATCATCTGCGGCGTGTAGACCGCCAGCTCATCCATCTCGTCGCGCAGGTCCACGATCACTCCGGGACCACACAGCCACTCGAGTGGCAGCTCGTCGATGGTCTTGCCGGCGGTGACGAAATGCCGCGGCGCGTCGAGGTGCGTCCCCATGTGGTTCGAGGTCATGATGTATTGTGCGTTCACCCCGTGCTCGGCTTTGCGCTTGATGTACTTCACCTCGAACGGGGGATAGTAGGGCCAGAAGGAGCTGCGCTCGTTCAGGGGCTGCGACAGGTCATAAACCTTCATGGTACCTCCTAAATGGGAGCAGGGAGCGGGGAGCGGTTCCCTCCGAGCCGAAGCGCGACTCCTAGCCGGAGCGTACCGCTCCCTGCTCCCCGCTACCTTTCTCGGCTCTTTCAAACGCCCGCCCCAGCGCCCGCCGCGTCAGCACCGCGACGAGCCGACGCCGATACGCCGCGGACGCATGGATATCCGACGGCGGATCCACATCGCGGTTCGCGGCGGCGTCCGCCGCGGCTCGCAGCAGGTCGTCCGATCGACCCTGGTCCTTCAAGACCTTCCCGGCCTCGTTCGCCAGCACTGGCCCGTCGCCGACGCTCAAGCACGCGATGCGCGCGGCCCGGCATCGACCCTTCGCGTCGAGCGTCACGACGACCGCCACGCCGACGAGCGCATAATCGCCGTGCCGGCGGGCCACCTCGAGGAACGCGGTTCCCGTCCGCGGGGGCAGCGCCGGCAACACCACCTCGACAAGCAGCTCGCCTGGCTGGAGCGCCGTCTCGAGCATGCCCTTGAAGAAATCCGCGACGGCCATCGACCGCTCGCCGGCGGCGCTGCGGGCCCGGAAGCGCGCCTCGAGGGCCAGCGCGACCGCGGGCAGCTCCGCCGACGGGTCCGCGTGGGCGAGGCTCCCTCCCACGGTGCCGCGGTTCCGGATCTGGGGATGAGCGATCCAGGGCATAGCTTCCGCGAGCAGCGGCGCCGCGCGCGCGACCAGATCGCTCCGCTCCACGGCACGCTGGCGGGTCATCGCGCCGACGGCCAGGCCAGCTTCCTCGGAGCGGATGTAGGACAGATCGGCGGCACGGTTCAGGTCCACGAGCACCTGCGGACGAGCGAGACGGAAATTCATCGCGGGGATGAGACTTTGCCCGCCGGCAAGCGGTTTGGCCGTGTCGCCGTGCTCATCAAGGAGGGCCAGCGCCTCGTCCGCGGTACCGGGTGCGAAGTAATCGAAGGGGGCGGGTTTCATCGTGCTTGCTCGATCAACTCGAACAGCCGGTTGGGGCTGAGCGGGATTTCGCAAATCTCGAGCTTCCCATTCCGGTTTCCGAGAGCGTCCTCGACGGCCTGCGCAAACAGGGCGCCGGTCGGAATCGCGCCCGCTTCGCCCACGCCCTTGGCGCCTATGGGGTTCAAGGGAGACGGCGTCTCGCGATGCGCCGTTTCGACGTGCGGCACGTCTGTCGCCGTGGGGAGCAGATAGTCCATGAATGACGCGTTGAGGAGCTGACCTTCCTCGTCGTAGACGAGCTGCTCGTAGAACGCGTTGCCGATGCCGTGCGCCACCCCACCGTGGATCTGCCCATCCACGATCATCGGATTGATCACCCGGCCACAGTCGTGCACCACGACATAGCGCTTGATCTCGACCTGCGCCGTTTCCGGGTCTACATCAACGATCATCGCGTGCACGCCGCTCGCCGTGCTGCCGCGGTCGGGCCCGAAGTATGCCGTCGCCTCGAGGCCGGGCTCGGTGCCGGGCCTCACGGCGCCGCGCAGGGGGTTGGCCTTGAGTGCCAGCGCGCCGAGAGCGATCCCACGCGCCGGGTCCCCGCGCACTTGGACCTTCCCCCCGGCGAGCACGAGATCCTCCTTCGGTGCTTTGAGCTCGTGACTGGCGAGGTCGAGGATTTTCTCGCGCACGCGTGTGGCGGCCGCGTGACACGCACTCCCTGCCACGACGGCGCCGCGACTCGCGAACGTGCCGGTGCCCCAAGCAAACTCCCGGGTGTCACCCGTGATGACGCGCACGTCCGCCACGTCCACGCCCAGCACTTCCGCGACGATCTGCGCGAACGAAGTGAAGTGTCCCTGGCCCTGCGTCCCAACTCCGGTGGCGAGCCGCACCAGCCCACCCGGCTCGACCGTCACCCGTGCTCCTTCGTACGGCCCGATCCCTGTTCCCTCGACGTAGCACACGATCCCGATCCCGACGCAGCGGCCCGCGGCCCGAAGGCGGGGTTGTTCTTCGCGGATGAACCGCCGGTAGTCGATGAGCTCGAGCGCCTGGTCGAGCGCCGGCTCGTAGTCGCCGCTGTCGTAGGTGAGCGGCGCGGAGTCCTGGAACAGGATCTCGTTGTTGACAGGGAACTGGTCCCGCCGGAGCAGGTTGCGACGCCGGATCTCCGCGCGGTCGATCTCGAGCTCTTTCGCCGCGAAATCGAGCAGCCGCTCGATCACGAACACACCGTGCTGGCGCCCCGCGCCCCGCACGGGCGTCACGATCGTCTTGTTGGTGAAGATCGCGGTGAACTCGCTCTCGTAGTTGGGGATCTCGTAGGGGCCGAGCAGGGTGCATTGGCTGTTGATCGGCACGGTGAGCCCGTACGGGTCGTACGCTCCCGTGTCGTGCAGGAACACGTCACGCACACCGAGGACTTTGCCGTCCCGGTCCACCGCGATCTCTGCGTCGTGGATCTGACCGCGCTCCTGCGTGGTGGCGAAGAAGTTTTCCTGGCGGTCCTCTGTCCATTTCACGGGACGACCGAGGCGCATGGTCGCCCAGGGGACCAATACTTCCTCCGGGTAGTACATCATGATCTTCGGTCCGAACCCACCCCCGACGAACGGCGCGACGACGCGCACCTGCGATTGGAGCAGCCCGAGCAGTTGGGCGAGGCCATTGCGAATGGGGATCGGCGCCTGGGTGGTGTCCCACACTGTCAGCTCTTCGGCGCGCGGGTCCCATTGCGCCGCCACGGCGCGGTTCTCGATCGCCGCGGAGGCGCCGCGATCGTACCGGAAGCGGCGCTGGATCACGCGGTGGGCGCGCCGCTTGGCCTCGGCGTAGTCTCCTTTTCGCTGGATCGCGTGAGCCGCGACGTTCGACGGCAGGTGCTCGTGCACGCGCGGCGCGCCCTCGCGGAGTGCGTTCTCGAGGTCCACGACGGCCGGGAGCGGCTCCGCGTCCACGGTGATATCGTCGAGGGCGTCTTCGGCCAGATAGCGGCTCTCCGCGACGACCATGGCGATCGGCTCGCCGACGTGGCGCAGCTTGTCCCGGGCGAGCGGGACCTGCGTGCAGGCGTTGAAGACGAGGCCGGCGATCGGCGGGGGCGGCACGAGCAGCGGGCCCGGACGCCAGTAGTCACCGAGATCGGCCGCGGTGTACACGGCGACGACGCCCGGCCGGCCGCGGGCGGCGGTGGCGTCCACTCGCACGAGCCGGGCGTGCGCATGCTGACTCCGGAGAAACGCGACGTGAAGCATCCCCTCCAGCCGCACGTCGTCGACGAAGAGCGCGCGGCCCGTGAGGAGCCGCGCGTCCTCGTTGCGCCGTACGCGCTCACCGATCTGCCGTCGAGGCTCCATCACACGCCAACCGAACCGCCGCCACGATGTTCTGATAGCCGGTGCACCGGCAGAGATTCCCGGAGAGCGCTTCGCGGATCTCGCGCTCGTCGGGATGGGGATGATCCTGCAGGAACGGCACCAGAGTCATGAGAATCCCAGGCGTGCAGAACCCGCATTGCAGCCCGTGGGCTTCGTGGAACGCGGCCTGCAGGGGATGCAACGCAACGCCGTCCGAGAGCCCTTCGACGGTCGTGACTCCGTGCCCGTCCGCCTGGACCGCGAACATGAGACATGACCGAACGGCTTCGCCGTCCAGGAGCACCGTGCACGCGCCGCAGACACCGTGCTCGCACCCGACGTGAGTGCCGGTGAGGCCGAGATCGTTGCGGAGGAAGTCCGAGAGCAGCAGCCGCGGCTCGATCGAGCGTCGAACCGCGTCGCCGTTCACCGTCAGCTCGATCGCCGTCATCGACGCGCCCCCCCCCCGACGACGAACTCCCCGGGAATGGCGTATCCATCCCCCCGCCGGTGCGCGGCGATCGATGCGAGGTACTCGGCGTACGCCTCCGCGCGCGTGCGCTCGTCGAACCGAGAATAGGCGAGGGCCACGGGACCCCCGGCGAACGCGGCGCCGCAGGCGTCGTCGCCCGACTCGTACTCGAGCGTCGTCGACAGGCGCTCGACCGTCACGCCTTGGAAGCCCGCGGCTTCCAGGTTGAGCGCCAGAGCCTCACCGGTCCCGAGCTGGAAGAAGAGCGGACACACGTCGGACGCCACGCGACGCTCGACGATGGGGAAGATCTCCGCCCAGCCACAGCGATTTCTCGCCCCCCACACCGCCAGCGCGACGCGTCCGCCGGGGCGCAGCACGCGATGCACCTCGCGCAGCGCCTGCAGCGGGTCGGGCACGTACATCAGGCCGAGCGCGCACAGCACAACATCGAACGCCGCATCGGCCAGCTCGAGGCGCTCGGCGTCCATGCGCCGGGCGGTGACATGGGTGAACCCCCGCGTTTGGGCCGCGTTCTCGAGACCCCGCACCATCTCGTCGGAGATATCGGTCCCGAGGACCGAGCCCCGCGGGCCTACCGCCTCCGCGGCAGGCAGGGTGACGAGACCCGTGCCGCAGGCGACGTCGAGCACGCGCTCACCCGGATCCAGCGCCGCCAGCTGGAGCAACCGTCGCTGGGCGGGCTCGAGCTGTTTGGCCCAGAAGCGCTCGTAGTAGTCCGCCGCCTTGTCCCATCCGTAGCGTTGGACCCGGCGCTGCACGCGGGCGTCCATGATCACCGGGTGGTGGCGGTGATGTGGACCTCGCGGCGCAGCGGGACGGGGTTGGCGAAGTCGTCCCAATAGGAGCTGTAGCGCTCCGCCGTATCGAGGACGCGCAGCACGTCGGCTTCGGGCGCCGGGCTCTCGACTCGTACGATGTAGCGGATCTCGGTGTAGCCCGGTCGCACGTCGTCTGCGACTCCCAGCTCCCCGCGCGCGTCGTAGTCCGCCTGGACCTCGACCTCGAGTGCGTCGAGTGGTACGCGAAGGCGGGCGGCCCACATGCCGTAGCCGACGGCGAGGCAGGAGCCGAGCGCTGTCCGCCCGTACACGCCCGGATTGGGTGCGTCATTCGCGCCACCGTACGTCTCCGGTGCGCCCACCGTCAGCCGCCACGGACCGTCGACGACCTCGCACGCGAGCCCCGGGCCGAGCCGAACCTTCGTGACGGCGGTACCGCGAGCCACGGCGGGACGCAGCGTCACCGCTTTCACACTTCGCTCCAACACCTCTCGCACCCGTTCCGCGCCTTCCATAGATTCGTCCTCGCTTCTGGTTCCCAGAAGTTGTCTCACAAAGGGCGCGGCGGAAAGGAGTGTCGATGCGACGTCGTGAGGCACTCGCCAAGCTCACTGGCCGCGAGCAGTACGTCGACGATCTTCCGCTCGATGGCTTCCTCTGGGGCATGACCGTCCGGAGCCCGGCGCCGCGCGGCCGCGTGACCGCGGTGCGCTTCGCCAAGGACGTGGATTGGTCCCAGTTCGTCATCGTGGACCATCGTGACATCCCGGGGGCGAACGTGGTCGCCCTGATCGAAGAGGACCAGCCGGTGCTCGCGGCCGGGTATGTGCGACACGTTCACGAGCCGGTCCTGCTGGTGGCACACCCCTCGCGCGAAGCGGTGCGGCGGGCCGTCCGGGCGATCGACATCGTCGTGGCGCCCGAGCCGCCCGCCCTGGACTTTCGGCTCGCGCCGACTCCCGAGCAGATCCAGTACGGACCCGACAACGTCCTCAAGCAGCTGAAGATCGAGAAGGGCGACGTGGAGCGCGCGCTCGCCCACGCGCCCGTGATCGTCTCCGGCACGTATGAAACGGGCGCGCAGGAGCACGTCTATCTCGAGACGCAGGGCATGATCGCCCACCTCGACGGCGACGTGCTCGTGGTGAAGGGGTCGATGCAGTGCCCGTACTACGTCGTCAAGGCGTTGCAGCACGCGCTGGCGCGCGATGAGGCCCACGTGCGCGTGATCCAGACGCCCACGGGGGGCGGATTCGGCGGCAAGGAAGAATTCCCGTCACACATTGCGTTGCACGCCGCGCTCCTCGCGCTCAAGAGCGGGCGCGCCGTGAAGCTGATCTACGACCGCGGCGAGGACATGGCGGCCACCACCAAGCGGCACCCCGCGCTGGTACGCCACCGCACGGGTCTCGCGCGGGACGGCCGCCTGCTAGCGCAGGACATCGAGGTGGTGATCGACGGCGGGGCGTACGTGACGCTGTCGCCGGTGGTGCTCTCCCGCGCCATCATCCACGCCGCCGGACCCTACGCCTGCGATCACGTGCGGATCCACGGCCGGGCGATGTTCACGAACGCCGTGCCGTTCGGCGCGTTCCGCGGGTTCGGGGCGCCGCAGACGCAATTCGCCGGCGAGCGGCACATGGACGTCATCGCGCGGACGCTCGCGGTCGATCCCGTGGAGCTGCGACGCGTCAATCTCTTGAGGGACGGCCAGACCACCGCTACCGGTCAGGTGATCCGCGACGGTACCGATCGATTGGCCGTGATGGATCGTGCGCTGGCGCTTTCCCATTACCACGAGAAACGGGATGAGCACCCGGCATTCAACGCGACGAACGACGTGCGGCGCCGGGGCATGGGCCTGGCGATGTTCTACCACGGCGCGGGATTCACAGGCGGCGGCGAGGTGGCGCTCAAGTCACGCGTACGTGTGGCCGGGCGGGCGGACGGCGGCGTCGAGGTGCTGAGCGCCAACATCGAGATGGGCCAGGGCACCCTGACGGTGTTCACCGAGCTCGCGGCGGCGCGCCTGGGCCTCGACCCCGACGACGTGACGATCGCGCAGGCCGACACATCGCGTGTACCGAACAGCGGACCCACGGTTGCCTCGCGCACCACGATGATCGTGGGCAGCCTGGTCGAGCGCGCGGCCGACGACCTGCGCCGCCGCGTCGGCCTGGACTCCACGGCCCGCGGTCCGACCGTCAAACAGGCTATCGCCCGCTGGCACCGGGAGCATCCCGGCAAAGAGTTGTTCGGCGAGGCGAGCTACGAGAAGCCGCCCGGTATCGAATGGGACGACAAGTCGTATCGCGGCGACGCGTACGGCGCCTTCGCATGGGCCACCTATGTTGCCGAGGTCGAAGTGGACCTGCGAACGTGCGCCACACGCGTCATCGATTTCACGGCTGTGCAGGAAGTCGGCAAGGTGCTGAACCCCACGCTCGCCCGCGGTCAGGTGCAGGGGGGCGTGGTGCAAGGCATCGGCTGGGCACTCATGGAAGAGTGCAAGTGGCGTGAGGGCGCCATGGCCAACAACCAGCTCACCAACTACCTGATCCCTACGTCTGACGATGTTCCCGCGATCCGGGTCGACTTTCTCGAGAATCCTTACCCGCACGGCGCCGGGGGCGCCAAGGGCTTGGGCGAGCTGCCGATCGACGGACCCGCACCCGCGATCGTGAACGCCGTGGCGGCGGCGACGGGCGCGGATCCGCGGGTGATTCCGCTGACGACCGAAAGGTTGATGGAGCTAATGGAGAGTGTGGAATTCGGAGTGCGGAGTGCGGAGTGAACGCACTCTCAATCACTTTCACTTTGAACGGCGCATCGGTGAGGGTCGAGATCGATCCTGCCGACCGCCTGCTGGACACGCTCCGCTATCGGCTGGGGTTGACCGGCACGAAGGAGGGCTGCGGCGAGGGCGAGTGCGGCGCCTGCACCGTCTACCTCGACGGACTGCCCGTGAACTCGTGCCTCATCCCGACGTATCAGGTCCGCGATCGGCGCGTGGAGACGATCGAGTCGCTCGATCCCGGTGCGCTCGAGCCATTCGAGCGGTGCGGCGCTACGCAATGCGGCGCCTGCACGCCGGGCGTGGTGATGACGGCGTGGTGGGTCCACCAGCATTCGGAGTTCCTGCAGACGCACACGATCCGCGAGCTCATGGCGGGGAATCTTTGCCGGTGCACGGGATACGACGGCATCGTCGACGCCGTGGCTGATTCGCTGGGGAAGCGGTGAACGTTCTCCTACCCTCGACCCTCCCCGAAGCGCTCGACACGCTCGCGCACGACGCGGCAGTCGTTCCGATGGCGGGCGGAACAGACCTCCTGGTCCACTGGCCGGTGCGGATCGAGGCCCACGACCGCACCTACGTCGACCTCTCGCGCCTCGACGAGTTGAAGCCGCTCACCTGGAGGACGGACGAGCTCGTGCTCGGTGCACTGACGACCTATTGGGATGTGATCCAGGATGAGCGCGCCGGCCGCGAGTTCCCCCTGCTGGTGCATGCCGCGCGTCAGGTGGGGGCGATCCAGATCCAGGCGCGCGGCACGTGGGCGGGAAACATCGTGAACGCTTCGCCCGCCGCGGACGGCGTCCCCGTGCTGATGGCCTACGACGCCATCGTGGTCCTCCAGTCGCTGCGGGGACGTGAAGAAATCCCGCTCGACCGCTTCTACTCGGGCTACAAGGACATGCGGCGCCGCGCCGATCAGCTCGTCGTGGCAATCAGGATCCCTCGACGCCCTTACTCATTCCAGGTCTTCGAGAAGGTCGGCTCGCGGCGGGCCCAGGCGATCGCGAAGGTCGGCCTGGCGATCACCCACTCGAGCGCCGGATGGCGAGTAGTGGCGGCGAGCGTGGCGCCCACGATTCGCCGCTGCGCCACTATCGAGCGGCTGCTCGAAACCGGCGCGAAGGTCGTGTCCCCGGAGGATCTCTTCCCCGCCATAGGGACGGACGTCGCACCGATCGACGACATACGCTCGAGCGCCCACTATCGCACCAGGGTGATGGCGCGAGTGCTCCATCACGACCTGCGCGAGTTCTGGGGTCGCGAAGCGTGAGCGAGACTCGCCGCCCGGTGCACACGGCGTACGTCGGCGCGCACCTGTTCCATGCGGGGCTTCCCGCACACTGGGGCCAGCTCGCGCTCCAAGTGTTGCAGATGTACGCTCCCGACGCGGTCGAGCTCGCGGCCGTGCTCGGTCACCCGTGCGGCGCTGACCTGTACGGGCGTTTGACGGACAAGCTCGGACGCGAGCCGATCGAAGACCTGCGCATCGACTTCGAGGACGGTTTCGGTCAGCGGTCTGACGAAGAGGAAGACGACGCGGCGCGCACGAGCGCGGCGATGCTGGCCGGTGACGTCCTGCGAGGAACGGCTGCGGCCTCGTGCGGCATCCGCATCAAAGCGCTCGGAACCGAGCCCGAAAGTCGGGGCGCCCGGGGCGCCCGCACCCTCGACCTCTTCCTGACCACGCTGGTCGACGGGTGCGGCGGCACGCTCCCGGTGCCGTTCGCGGTAACATTGCCCAAGGTGGCGAGCGTCGAAGGAGTGAGCAGCCTTGTCCGGCAAGTCGAAGCGCTCGAGTCGCGCCTCGACCTCGACGCCGGGGCAGTCGCCATCGAGCTGATGGTCGAGACCCCGCAGGCGATCATCGCGCCGGACGGGCGCTGTCCGCTCCCCGATCTCGTCGCGGCGGCGCGCGGCCGCTGCCGGGGTGTGCATTTCGGCGTGTACGACTATTCGGCGGCGCTAGGGCTAGCGCCGGCGCAGCACGGCTTGCGCCACCCAGCCTGCGATCACGCGCGGCACATCATGCAGGTCGCGCTCGCCGGATCGGGCGTTGAGCTCTCGGCGGGCTCGACGAACGTCCTGCCAGTGCCACCGCACGAGAACGTCGTCCGAGCCTGGCGGCTGCACTTCGAGGACGTGCGACATGCCCTGATGAGCGGGTTCTACCACGGGTGGGATCTCCATCCCGCTCAGCTCGTGACGCGCTACGCGGCGGTGTTCACGTTTTTCCGAGAGGTGGCCGCACCTGCTGCAAACGTCCTCGAGGACCCGGCGGCGACCCGACTGCGCGCGGATCTACTGGAGCGAGCCCGCGACTGCGGTGCGATGTCCGCCGGGGATGCTACCTAAGCGGCGCCCCCGAGCGAATCCACTTCCCCAACAGCGCCCGCTCGTCAGCAGTCATGCCCGTCAGGTTTCCGAGCGGCATCGTCTGGGCGTCGACGGCGACCGCGAGAATGCGCGGGGCGCTGGCGCGGATCTGGTCCGGCGTGTCGAGCATAACGCCGAGCGGCGCCCCGGGCATGCCAGGCTGAGTCGGCACGCTCGAATGGCACGGCGCGCATCGGCGCGCCACGACCACCCTGACGTCGGCGAACGACGCGACGTCACCGGCGCCCATGGGCGAAGAGCGAGCGCGGGGAGCTGTCACGACCGCGAGCGCCACGAGCCCGAGCGCCGCCGCGGGCAGCAGCCAGGCGTTCTGCCGGCCTTGATTCCGCAGGTTGAACCAATGACGGGTACCCACGCCGATCACCGCGAGAGCCGCCAGTATCGCCCAGTTGAGCGGGTGGCCGTAGGTGGCCGGGTAGTGACTACTCACCATGATGAAAAGCACCGGCAGCGTGAGATAGTTGTTGTGCAAGGATCGGAGCGCGGCCTGCGTGCCGCGCGCGGCGTTGGGCGGTCGACCCTGGGCTAGCGCCGCCACCATCTCCTTCTGCGCCGGGATGATCACCATGAGCACGTTGGCCGCCATGATCGTGCCGATCGCGGCGCCGACGTGGATGTACGCCGCGCGCGGACTCAGCAGGCGGGTCAGCTCCCACGCGAGCGCGGTGCCGAGGAGGAAGAGCAGCGACGCGAGCGCGAGCGGCCGGCTGCCGAGCGTCGAACGACACAACGCGTCGTACACGAGCCAGCTCACCACCAGCGTCCCGATTCCGACAGCGATGCCGGCGATCGGAGACAGGTGCTCGCCACCGGGCTCGACGAGAAACGACGCGGCGCCGGCATAATAGATCAACACGAGGAGGAAGAAGCCCGTGACCCACGTGGCATAGGCTTCCCACTTGAACCAGTGGAGTGTGCCGGGCAGGCGCGGCGGAGCCACGGTGTACTTGACGACGCGATAGAATCCGCCGCCATGCACCGACCAGAGCTCACCCGCGACACCTGGCTCCGATCGGTCGTCAGGTGGAGCGAGCCGGCTGTTCAACCAATTGAAGTAGAACGAGGTGCCGATCCACGCGACACCCGTGATCACATGACTCCACCGGAGCGCGAGGTTGAGCCACTGGCCGAGATGGGCCTCCACTTCAGCTGCCGCGGTACGTGGTGTAGCCGAACGGGCTCACGAGCAGCGGCACGTGATAATGCTCGGCGTCACAAACGTCGAACATGATCTCGATGAAGGGGTGGAACGACGCGACACCTTGCGCCTTGAAATAGGCACCCGTGTC
>Ga0247669_1000088_pt1 | contig 48791 bp, 37 predicted proteins | sample CNK10_metaG_FD_182734 | JGI IMG/M metagenome (GOLD analysis project Ga0247669, IMG submission 182734) | Soil microbial communities from Purdue University Martell Research Forest, Indiana, United States - CNK10 | ecosystem: Environmental > Terrestrial > Soil > Temperate forest > Bulk soil... | reverse complement strand
CGGTGGCGGGCACATCTAATTCCGGATCGAGGAGAATGGCGCTAGCGTGGGGCGTAAGAATCCGGCTGACGTGAGATTTGAAATTGGCGAGCAGATCAGCCGGAATATCACCTGCCGCGCGGCCGGACGCTTTTGCGAAAAGTTTGCGAAGGGCGCTGCGCTGATCGATAGCTAGAGCCGCGATGATGCTGCGATCAGTGGAAAGCGCTGCGAGGCCCTTTTGTTTTCCCGGTGAAAGCGTCACGCGTGTCTCCCTGAAGTTGCCGCCGGCAAAAGAAAGAGTTTACTTGGAGTTGTTGAGCCAGGCCACCGCTCCGCGATCGAACGGCGGCAGATGAAAGATGAGCTGTTCGCCGGAACGCTCGCCCTGAAGAATCTGCTCGGTCCCAAGGAACGGGACAAAAGTGAGCGTGGCGGAGGGGCGTGCAGTAACAACGATTCGTGCGGCGCTTTCGGGCGTGGGACGAACATTTTTGTGGGGCACAACAGCTGCAAAATTAGAAAGAAAAACGTGGAGTTTGCCGTCTACTTGAGCGGCGTACGAAACTACGTACGGCGAAGCCTCGACGCGGAGATCGCGATCGTGCGGGAGGGCGTCAAGCAGTTCGAGATTCGATGATTGCGAAGCCTGGATAAAGTCCTTCTCCAAGAGAGCAAGATGAGAGGCACCCGGCGATGAAGCCGAGCGAGTGATTTGCGGGGAATCCGGCAAGTTTGCCCCGTCGGCGCCGGTTATCAACAAGCGTCCGCCATGGCTTGTGAAACCGTTGAGTTGCTCCTTCTCGCTGGACGAAATTTGCGAAACATCGGGGAGAATTAGGGCCGGACCGCGAAATGAGGAGAGCGTGCGCGGCGTGACGATTTGGAATTCACGATGCGACTGGAGCAGGAGCAAAACCGTGCCGCGAAACGATGGCAGGAAACGGGCGCCGTCGTAATTGCGGGAAGCGGGAGAAAAATAGACGCCGATGGGATGGATGGGCGTGCGCGGGCGATACAGTGCGTCTTGATAGCGCTCAATCCAGCGAAAAATTTCGATGCGAGTTGGGGCGTCATTCGAACCGGCCATGGAGTGGCCGGGCGCATCCCAGAAATTGACACCGGCCATGATTTGCGAGGAGGCGAGAGTTTTCATGGCTTCGCGCGCATCGACGGACTTGTCGCCGTCCCAGGAATAGTTAAGGAGCCACGTGGCTTTGCCCTGCGCAAAGGCGCGGAACGACGACATGCCGACTTGATAGAGGAGCCAGTCGAGTTGGGTGCGCGATCCGGCCATATGGTCGCCGCTGCCAAATTCATATTCGTGGGCAACAGCGTCGACGACGCCATAAAGTTGATAGACGTCGGCGCCGACACGAACTGCTTCTTCCTCGATGCCGGGATAAATCTCAGGAATCACCATGATGGAAGGATTGACGGTACGAGCGTTCTCACGGATCTGACGCAGAAACTCTGTAAACGTGGCGATGCGGAAGTCAATCCACTTGCGAAAGTTGGGATCAGCGAAATCGCCTAGCTTTAAATCCTTACGCGCGTCGAGATTGGTTTGCTGTTTGAAAGCTGCGACTGTGAAATCGTCGAAGCTAGCCCAGGTATCTTCCCAGCCGTCGAAATGGGTCATCCAGTAAGGGATATCGACGTAAATGCCGTCAATTCCGGTCGCGGCGATCTGGCGAACGCGCTCCATGTATTGTTTGCGCCAGGGTTCGGCATAGGGACTGATCCAGACATCTTCGTCGCCTTCGCGAATCCAGAAGGCGGCGCCGCCGGTGAAGACGGCGGGTTCGCCAGTGATTTTGCGCTGAAGCCAATCGGGATGATCTTTTACGACGGAGTGGGCAACCTTGTCGGCGTTTGCCGTGATGCATTCGGTGCCGGCGATGTAGACGAAGGCCTTGTTGCCGGCTTGATGGGCTTTTTCGGCGACGGATTTGATGGCGGCGAGTTTTTCGGTTGGGTCGAGAAAACTTTCGTAGCGGCCAGGAATGTCGTTGTCAACTTCGATGCCGAAAACGCGGGCGTTTGTAGCGTCGCTAACGATCTTGCCGGAATTTGCCGGCGAAAGACCGTAGGCGCCGATGCGTACGAAGTGCGTCCAGTTTTGTTGTGGGTCGTCTGCACGCGAAGGCACGGCGAGGCAGATTGCGGACACTGCCGCGATGTTGAGCCATGCTTTCGCGTGCGATTTCATGTGGCGTCCTAGAATTCGAAGCGAACGCCGATTTGGGTATGGCGCGGCGAACCGAGCGTGCTGGTGACCTGGCCGAACTGCGAGTCGCCGACCGCGGTGTTGGGCGAAGCGAAGCGCGGCGTGTTGGTAAAATTGAAGAATTCTCCGCGCAGCTGAAGCTTCATGCCTTCGCGAATCGTGAATTCCTTGCTGAAGGAAAGATCGGAATTGTGGATACCGTTGCTGCGAAGATTGGAAAAGTAGCGTGGCGCATTCCCCGGGACTTGATCGCCAGGATCGCCGAAGCAAGACTCGTTGAGGATCGGCAGTCCGGTTGCGGCAGCCTGATGGTAACTGATACCCGTCGTGAGTTGCGAGCAGGTCACGTCCGGCCTCTGGGTGCCATCCGCGAGACGCGCATCGGCGAGGCCCAGCGTGAGGGGCGTGCCGGTCTGGAACGTCAGAATCGTCGAGATGGACCAGCCGCCGACGATGGCGTCTAGTGCACGGTTCATGTCGCGGCCTACCCAGCGGCCGCGGCCAACCGGAACGTCGACGATTGTCGCGAGGGCGAGGCGGTGAGTCGCGTCGTTGGCGCTGATTCCGTGTTCGGCCTTGAGATTGTCCAAGACTTGCGGATTTCCGGCGCTGAGCAGATCGGTGATGAAGGAGTTCGCGCCGGCGGAAGAATTGTCGGTTGATTTCGCGAGAGTGTAGTTGCCTTCGAAACTAACGTAGTGGTTAGGGCGCTTCTGGAAGCGGATTTGGAGAGAGTTGTAGAAAGATTCCGCGCTGAGGCGTGTGAGGCCGCTGAACGGGCCGTCAAATTGGGGGAAGGGTCGCAAGAGGTTGATGAGAGGGATGGTGTCGTCATTGTAGATGGAAGTGGGCTCGTTGAAGATCGCGTTGGGCCCTGCGAATAAGGACTGGAACGGATTCGCAACCTGCTGGCCCAGGCAGTCGGACGGCCCAAGCGTTATGGTGCTCGTTGGATCGCTTGGATCGGGCACGGTGCAGATGGGGTTTCCGTTCGCGATCTGCTGGCGAATAGAAGACGGCAGGAAATTGCGATTCGCGGTGCCAGAGAATGAACTGTAGGGCAGATGAGTGCTGCGGCTGGCGGAGTAATCCACACCGATTACGATTTGCCCTGGAAATAAATGCTGAACGCCGAGATTCCACTGATAGATTTCGGCGTTGCGCGCCTCGCCCGTGTCGAGGCTGTTGTTATTGGGCAAACCCCAAAGTGCGAGTGGGCCATAGGTTTGGTCTTGCGGCAGCGGCAGTCCGCCGGGAAAAGGATTCGAAAGCGTTGCGAATTGCGTTTTGAAATTATCTTTAGTGAAACGTATCGGAGAAAAATTCCCGAACGCGGTGCCGGTGAACTGAAAGTTGGTGGCGACGTTGAGGCCGTAATAGACGCCAGCACCACCTCGAATTACGGTGTTGGGATTGAGAGCGTAGGCGAAACCGATGCGCGGCGCCCAATTGTTGCGGTCCACGGGAACGTTGCGATGACCGCCTCCCGCGAACACCGTAGTGCCTAGCAAGCTCGAATTGGTTGAGAGCACTCCGGGAACGTCGATGGGTACGGTGATGCCGCTGTCGCCTGCGAAATTGCTAAATTGGATCTTATCGTGGCGTTCGTCGTAAGGAGTGCTCCATTCATAGCGCAAACCTAGATTGAGGGTAAGCTTCGAAGTGATTTTCCAGTCGTCCTGAAAAAAGAATGCGGTCTCTTTCGATTTATTCGCGACGGACGGGTTAATTGCATAGAAAGAATCTGTGTCTCCGTAACCGAGCAAGAGGCTGGCAAAGGAATTACCCTGATCCGAGTCGCCGCCATTGACAACTTGTTCGGTCACGCTTTGCGCGAAGTGGAAGAAACCGGTGGGCGGATTTGGCTGATGGAAATTGTTGAAGAAGAGGCGCTGTTCTCCGCCAAATTTGAAAATGTGACGTCCCTTCACCCAAGAGAGCGAAGAATTGTACGAGTAAAGGGTGTGCGCGAATTGGGTGTCCGTGCAGCACTGATTGAAAAGCGAGCTTGCGTTGTTGTCCATCTGAATTACAGGCATGCGAGAAGTGCCATTTTCCTGGCCGAGAATGGACGGAAATCCAACGCTTTCGAGGGTTGGATAGTTCTCGGTCACCGGCGCCACGGCGCGATCAATGGTGAAGCGGCTGGTTAGCACGGCCGTGGGAGTGAGATTCCAGTTGTCTTCAACGGCGGCATTGTGGACATCCGTCGCGAAAGCAAAACCGTCGTTAAAGTCGCCGTCACCGAAGATGGTGGGGACGCTGCCTTCGTCATGATGATTGCTGTAACGGGCAGAAACATGATTTTTATCGGAGAAATGATGGTCGAGTTTGATGTCGTACTGCCTAGCCGTAAATTTGGATAAGACGGCAGCATGAAAATTGGGAACGCCGAGCGCAGCGTTCGGATCCGTCGGTTGCGGATACAGGTTGATGATGGCTTGACCGATGGGATCGATCAGATTGGAATCGATCACGTTGGGGACGGTAAAATCGGCGCGCGTTGTCGTTGTCGTTCCGTCGGGATTTGATGTCGTTGTAGTTTTAAAAGGGTTGAAAATCGGCTGCAGGCTGTTGCGAAAATCGCCGTTGCGCTCGTCGGCGGTGGGGACAAAGGCATCAATGTGATTCGGATCGTTCTGGCGGAGCTTTTCAAAATCAACGAAGAAAAAGGTCTTTCCCTTCTTGATGGGTCCGCCCAGCGAGAAACCGTACTGGTCGCGCACGTGATCGGGCTTTGCAAGGCCTTGCGCATTGTTGAAGAATTCGTTGGCATCGAGGGCTGAACGTTGGCCGAACCACCAACCACTGCCGTGAAATTTATTGCCACCTTCCTTGAGGACGATGTTGACGACGGTGCCGCCGTTGTTGCCGAACTCGGAAGAGAAGCTGTTATTTTCGACTTTGAACTCCTGAACGATTTCGACTGAAGGCTGGTAATAGACGTTTGTGGTGGCACCTTCGCCCTGTTCGGGCGCGCTAGTGAGCGCTCCGTCGACGCGAATTTCGGCAGTGGAGTTACGCTGGCCATTTGAAACGAAATTCGTGCCCGTTGGGTACGAGTCCTCGGTTCCCTGGCCCGCGGTTTCCGTGACGCCGCCGGCGAGAAAAACCAATCCGAAAAAGCTGCGGTTAGTGAGCGGTATGTCGCGGACGTATTCGTTGGTGACGTCGGTGCCGAGCGAGGCGTCGGCGGTATCAAGGAGCGGCGCTTGCGTCGTGACGGTAATACTGGCGGAAACGCTGCCGGGCGTGACGGTAACGTCAAGCGTGGCGCGCTGGTTGACGGCGAGTACCAGGCCTTTGCGTTCGACGGCCGAGAAGTTATTGGCTTCGACGCGGAAAGTGTACGTGGCCGGGCGAAGGCCCGTGAGGACGTATTCTCCGCGATCGCCGGTGACGGCTGTGGCGGGAATATTGGTGGCGTCGTCGGTAATGGTGACCCTTGCGCCGGGGACCACTCCTCCGGATGTATCGGTGACGGTGCCGGAAAGTTGGGCTGTGTAATTGGCTTGAGCGTGCAGGAAGTGCGGCGCGGCGAGGAAAATCAGGATTGCGAGTGACAAGCGGAATGACGACAACATAAGGCCTCCAAGGACACTTTGCGGAGCGTAAGTCGGCGACTTACGCTTTACTTCTTTTACTTTCTATTTCTTTCCAAGTCAAGGAAAGAGATTTCGACGGAGTGGAGCCAGCGGCTGGGATTCAGACGAGGGTGACTTCGACTTCAGCGTCGCGGAGGGATTTGAGGTCGTGGCGCGAGATGCCGCGGTCGGTGATCGCTTCATGCACCGAAGAAACCGGCATGATGAGCGAGAGACTGCGGCGACCAAATTTGGATGAATCGCAGACGATGATGGTGCGGCGTGCCGCTTCGGACATGGCGCGATTGACACGCGCTTCCAATTGATTCGGCGTGGTCAGGCCATAACTGACATCGAAGCCATCGACGGCGAGAAAGAGCATGTCGGCGCTCAGTTTGCGAAGCGATTCCTCGGCGAGCGGACCAACGAGCGAGAAGGAATTCTTGCGGAGCGTACCGCCGGTGAGAATTACCTCCGCGCTGCTGCCCTCTAATTCCGCGGCGATATTTGTGGCGTTGGTGATGATCGTTAGGCCGCGAATCTGCCGGCAACCGCGCGCGATGGCGGTGGTGGTGGTGCCGGAGTCGAGGATAACGACCTGGCCGGGACGTATCATACGAACGGCAGCGGCAGCGATGCGAAGTTTTTCTTGTTTGTGCAGGCGCTCTTTTTCCTGAAGCGTTTGATCTTGCAAAGCGCCGGTTCTAATGGGAAGCGCGCCACCATGGGTGCGTTCGAGCAAGCCCTGGTGGTGCAGAGACTCGAGGTCTTTGCGAATCGTGATCAGCGATGTGTGGAAGCGCCGGGCGAGATCGCGGACAAGGACGCGGCCGTCGGTGCGGAGTAGTTCGAGAATTTCGCGACGGCGTTCCTCGCTGAGCATTGGAGGGCTCCAAAAGTAAGGGGTTTCGTTTTGCTTCGTTTGACTCTGGCAGAGTTTCGAATTTTTGACAAGAAAAAGAGGCGGAACGCAGGGAGGCCGCGCGATCGTTATGAAAAAGGAGGAGAAAATGGTCGGGGCGAGTGGATTTGAACCACCGGCCTCCTGCTCCCGAAGCAGGCGCGCTAGCCAGGCTGCGCTACGCCCCGACAACCGACACGGCAAGCTGTGGGCTTACCGCGGGAATAAATAGGTTAACACAATGGAGGCTGAAAACGGAGTCGCCGGAGTGCTTGCGCTCTCCGGCGACTAGACGGAACGGGATTTCGCTACTGCCCCTAGAATTCGTAGCGCAATGCGAACTGCATCACGCGTGGGTTTGTAAGTAGACCCGTGTAGTTGCCGAACGTGGACGAAATGTCCAGTTCCGGCGCGATGGATTGGACGTCAAAACGAGTCGTGTTCGTGACGTTGAACACCTCCCAGCGGAACTGAAGCGATTGCGATTCAGCCCATGGCATCTTCCAACGCTTGGATAAGCCCATGTCGATATTGAAGAAGCCCTGACCGCGAATCTGGTTGCGTGCGCCAGAATCGCCGGGGAACGGGGCGGTGAACGAATTGATGGCGGTCGGACCATTTTTGAAGACGCTGACGGTACCGTCCGGATTCTTGAACACGCCGGTTTGCACCGGCCCAGTCAGGAAGGCATTTCCGCCGAGTTGCCAGTTGGTCGGCCAGTTGAATCCACCGAAGACGTTGAGGGGCAATCCGCTGGTCATACGGTAGAGGCCTGAAAGCTGCCAGCCACCGATAATGGCCTCCAGAGCGCCATGCGCGTTGCTGCCCAACGCCTTGCCTTTGCCGAACGGAAGCTCGGCGATCCAGTTCGCATTGAATTGATGCTTGGCGTCATAGTCGGAGACGCCGCGCATCGCGCCCGGATCCCAAGAGTTGATGATCTGTCCGCCCAATCCGCCCCATGCGCCGATTCGTGTCGCGTCGGAAGAGATGTCGATCGATTTAGAGAACGTGTAGTTGAAGTCAAACTGAACGCCATGGGACATCGGATGGCGGAAGTTGACTTGCAACGCGTTGTAGCTAGCGTTGGTATTCGAGCGCCAGGCGTAAAGCGATGAATACTGTGGATTGAAAAAGGAGTTGGTTCCCGTGGACGGGACGTAGGAATTGCCGGAAGTTCCGGAAACACCGAAGTAGTCCAACACGAACAAACCGGTGGTCTCATTCAGACTGAATCCGCAGAATAAATCGTAAATCGCAACAACCGGGACCGTGGTCGGATTGGAACCGCAAGCACCAGTCGCGTAGCTGTCTCCCGGCGCTAGGGGCTGGAGCATATTTGCCCAATACTGGGCCACATTTGCCGGGACCATTGACGCGTTAAAGTTGTCCGTTGAGACGCCGCTCCGGTAGACTTTCGCAAGAGCGGTGAGCGCCTTGAAATAATCGAGGCCGGATTTCTTGTCGACGACATCCAACGGCATCGCCAAATCCGACTGCGCCCAGAGCCAGTGGGAAAGTCGGCCGACGTAAGAAACGTCGAGCATGAATCCTTTCGGCAACTGGCGGCCAACCGAAAAGTCAAACGTATAGGAATATGGAGTCCGGATCTTGTTGTCCAAGCCCCACGTAATCGCAAAACCTCCGGTGTCCAGGCTGTTCGGGAAGGTCTGTGGAAATTGCCCTGGAGGCGCCGGCAACAGGATCTGCTGCGGAGTTCCTCCGTTTGCTGGACACCCGAGATCGGTTGTCGGAATTACATGCAGATCCGTCAGGCGTGGCGCGCAAGCGGCTGTTTCAATTCCCGCCGGATTGCTCAACCCAGTCGAAAGGCCAAACGAACCTGCGGAATCGAAGGTACTCAGAAGCCCCGATCCGTTGTGATCGTAAACTACCGAAGCGCCCATGCGAATAACCGTCTTATCGCCACTGCCAAAAAGGGATTTGAACAATCCCGACTGTGCGTGCGGAGACCAAGCTAGCGCAAGGCGCGGGCCGATATTGTGTTTCTCCCATTTATAAAAGCCCGGCTTGCCGCCGTTTTCCGGTCCGGACAGTTCAAACGACACACTCGGATCCTGGTTGGAACCAATCCCCTGGCGCATGTTCGTGCCGCGCTGGTCAAACCAGGAACCCAGGTCGAGTTCGTTACAGGTCGAACCCGAAACTTGGCAAGGCGCAACCTGGAGACCGGTAGTCTCCCAGGGCGGAGAAACCAGCGAATAGCGGAGACCAAACGTAACGGTCAAATTGGGTTTAATCTTCCAGGAGTCCTGCGCGTACATCTCGTAGGAATCGATGGCAAAGTGCCGCGTCACCGGCGCGCCCTGGGCGAGCACGCTCCCGTTCTTCAGGTAGTTGTAAGAGGCGTCGTCTTCCGTAACCATTCCCAACAAGGCAATCATCGGGAAATCATAGGAGTTGGCGAAAGAGCTGTCGCCCTTTGGTAGACCAATTTTAGTGGGGTTAAATGGAGAGTTCTTAATCAGCATGCCTGAAACGTCAAGCCACGAAGCGTTTGTCACCCCGTCGCTGAAAGACCCCGTCGTGCTCAGCCGGGGACTACGAATGCGCGAGACCACGCCGCCAAACTGAAACGTATGCTTTCCATGGTTCCAAGAAACGTCGTCGACAAAAGTGTGGGTCGGCACCTGAAACGACTTCGAACGCGTCACACCTTGCGTGATGCCCCGCATTAGGATGTAGTTCTGATCGGAATCGCCTGAATCGCCGGCACTTTCGCGAACGAAACCGTAGCGAAAGTTATTGACCAGTGTGCTCGACAAAACAGCTGAATAGCTGGCAACAAAGCCCTTGCTGTAGTCGAGGAGCGTGTGCTGTGAATTGGTGTAGTTGAATAAGCTTCCAGCGGGAGATGAAGGCAGATATTGTCCTTGTGGACTAGCTTCGTTTGCCAGCGCACCGCTCCACGAAAGTCGGTGCTTCGCATCTCGGGTAATGTTGTAATCAAATTTTGCGATGTACCAATTCTTGACGTCCGAAATCGGCGAACGAAAACGGAAGCCAGAGTAATTCAATCCGTCGCCCACATTAGGGTCGTTAGGGCTCGGGAAGCTGTTGAAATACGCCATGGAAGCGGTGTTCGGACCAAGACCCTGCGGATCCATGCTAGTGATCTGTTGTGGCGAGACGGCGTGGTACGCGGTAACGGAATTGTCGGAATTGATGATCGGAGCAGGGACCGAATACGACTGACCGCTCACGCCGGTGACTGACCCGCCCGGGCAATCCGTCATGATGTTGGCATCATTTTGGTCGCACTGATAGAAAACCACTCCGTCTCGCAGGCTGTTCGTTGGGACGGTACGGAGTGCACTCGTAGCTTCGGCGCGGCGAGTGCCTTCATAATTCAGGAAGAAGTAGAACCGGTCTTTCATGATCGGTCCGCCAAAGGAAGAGCCAAAAATGTTGCGAATGAGCTTCGGGGCCTCATTAGGCTGACCGGCCTGGAGTTGTGCGTTCTTCACGAAATAGTCGTTCGCGCTGGTGTACGTGTTGCGGTGGTACTCGTAGGCGGAGCCGTGGAATTGATTGGTTCCGCTCTTTGTGACAAGTGCCACCTGTGCGCCTGAAGAGCCGCCCTGGTCGGCATTGTAGTTTGTCGTTGTAACGCGAAACTCCTGTACCGAGTCCAGCGTTACCGGCAACACGGACTTGAAAGCGTGGCCGCCCGAGTCGTTGACCGGCATACCATCGACGGTGATGTTGCTCTGATCGCTGCGTGCGCCGTTGACCGCGCCGTTCCGCGTATCTATGTCCTGATTGATGTCTGCGCGGTTGCCGGTATACAGGACGCCCGCCTGCAGACTGAGGAGATCGGGGACGTTCCGGCCCTCCATCGGCAATTGCTTTACCTGATTTTCGTTGAAGGCAACGCCGAGCGAAGCGTCGGTGGTGTTAATCGCGACCGACTGAGCGGAAACTTCGATGACCTCGGTGGTAGTGCCGACTTCGAGGGTTGCGTTTACCGTTGCCGGCAAATTGACGGCGAGCTGAATATTTTTTTGCTCGTGACGCCGGAAATTGGCCGCTTCGATGTAAAGGCTATAGGTACCCGGCTGGAGCACGAGAAACTCGTACTCACCGGCCGCAGTCGTAACCGTTTGACGTTCGAAGCCTTGAGCAGGATTCGACAGTTTCACCGTGGCGCCGGCAATCGCCGCGCCGGTTTTATCGGTAACAACGCCGTGAATGGCGGTCGTGCCGGTTTGTGCCAGACACATTCCAGCGAGGACCAGCATTACGAGACCGAACTGAAATGCCTTACGAAACATAGAAGACCACTTCATGAAATGCTCCTTTCGAGCACCCGGGCATGAATATCTAATAAGAAATGAAGCAGGAATAACTCGAGGAACTTCAGCCCGACCAGATTAGTGCGACGGCAGATTGTTCAATTTCGCCGGGCACTCCACTCAAAGCCCCCGCAATCCCCACCACTCCCGTCAAATTGAGGAAAGATTTAGGACAGTGCCATGCGAGATGTCAAGAATAATTATGCGCGCGACGAGATAAGTTTTTTCTATTTATGAAGCTAGCCAAGAACTTTATCTAATTTTCATCTAAACGAAGAAGCTTTGCGCTGGTTATCGCCTTAATACTACCGATAGAGCTGAGAATCGACGCGGGAACTTCACCGTCCAGGCGGACGAGAGCCACCGCCTCGGCGCCGCGGGCGGCTTCGCGACGGCCGAGCGCGAAGGTCGCGATGTTCACCCCGAGCTTGCCCAGAGTGCTTCCGACCTCACCGATTACTCCCGGTTCATCTTGGTTGCGGAGATAGAGGATCGTTCCGGCAAGTTGCGCTTCGACCGGTATGCCATCTATCGCGAGGACACGGGGAGAGCCGTCGTACAGGACCGTTCCCTCCGCGGTAAAACCCGGGTCTCCCGCCTTTTCCGACAAGGAGGAGACTTCCAACGTATTGGGAAAACCAAGTTCGCGGCGGCGAGTTTCTTCCTCCACGGTGAGCCCACGGGCAGCGGCAACGGCCGGCGCGTTTACAACGTTCACTTTCTCATCGAGCACGGCGTTCAATACGCCGGCAAGCACCGCGCTGCGCAGAAGGTGCGTTCCGACCTCGGCGACTTCGCCTGCATACCGAATACGAATGCGGCCCGGACGAGTTTGCGATCCTTGCGAAACGAGCGAGCCGAGACGCTCGGCCAGCTCCAGATAGGGACGCACGCGGCGGTATTGATCCGCAGAAAGCGCGGGCAGGTTCACAGCGTTGCGAATGATGCCTTCGGCGAGGTAATCGCGAATCTGTACCGCGACCTGTGTGCCGACTTCTTCCTGGGCTTCCTGCGTGGAACCGGCGATGTGCGGCGTGCCGATGACGTTCGGCAATCCGATAAGCGGCGAATTTTTCGGAGGCTCTTCGACGAACACATCGAGAGCAGCTCCACCAAGGCGGCCGCTCTTTAGTGCTGCAGCCAGATCCGCTTCGTTAATAAGCTCCCCGCGCGCGGCGTTGATGATGCGCGCGGTCTTTTTCATTTTCTCGATCGAAACCGCATTGATCATGTTCGTCGTCGCCGGGCTCAAGGCAGTGTGGAGCGAAATGAAATCGCTCTCTGCGTAGAGCCGGTCCAAGGGAACGAGCTCGACCTGAAGCTCCTTCGCGGCGGATTCGCTGATATATGGGTCGTACGCGAGCACGCGCATGTCAAACGCTTCGGCGCGCGACGCCACTTCGCTGCCGATGCGGCCCAGGCCTATCAAACCGAGTGTCTTCCCGCGAACTTCGGTGCCAGATGAGGACTTCTCCCAGCGGCCTTCACGGAGGGCGGCGTCGAGCCTTGGAACTTGCCGGGCAAGCGCGAGCAACAGCGCAAACGTGTGCTCGGCTACGCTGATGGCGTTTCCGCCCGGAGTGCTCATCACCAGCACGCCGCGGCGCGTCGCTTCCTGCAAGTCGATGTTGTCCACGCCGACGCCTGCGCGGCCTACGGCGCGAAGGTGCGGCGCCTTGGCGAGCAAATCAGGCGTAACCTTCGTGGCGCTTCGTACGATGAGAGCGTCCGCATCGGCAAGCTCAGCTCCAATCGTTTCCTTGGTAGTGACCACCACTTTCAGACCGGGCGTCTTCTTGAGGAGTTCCACTCCCCGCTCGCTGATTTTGTCGGCAACGATGACTTTCATGGGTTCCCTTCGGTTTTTCTGCTGCAGGCCGCCCCACCTACGGGCAGTCCCACGCTGGTATCTGAAACTAACCAAGTTAAAGGGCGAAGCGATGAGTGTCAAATTAGAAGAAGAAATGGAGGGGGCCGCGCTCTGTTATAGTTTCTGCAGGAGAGCTCCGGCAATGAGTCTCAGCGAGACGATTCAGAAAGATATTGTGACGGCCATGAAGGCCAAGGACGAGATGAAGTTGAGCGTCCTGCGAATGGCAAAAGCGGCGATTCAGCTCAAAGAAGTGGAAAAGATGCGCAAGCTGGACGAGCAGGAATCGATTCAATTGCTCCAGACGCTGGTGAAACAGCGTAAGGAATCGATCGATCAATTTGGAAAGGGCGGCCGTCAGGATCTGGTCGACAAGGAGCAGAAAGAATTGACGCTGCTTGAAGCGTATTTGCCCGCCGGAGCTTCGCCGGCTGAGATGGACGCGGCGGTCACGAAAGCGATCGCCGAAACGAGCGCGAATTCAGTCAAACAAATGGGCGCTGTGGTGAAGGCGGCCAAGAACGCGCTCGAGGGCAAGACCGTTGACGGCAAAGCGCTCAGCGATTTGGTGCGCGAGCGGCTTTCGAAGCTCGGCTGAGCGGCGTCACTGCAGATGGCCCCTACCTCGCACTCCGAGAATTCTAATTCATTGGCGCTTGCCGTGCTGCGAATTGCCATCGGCGTCTTGTTCCTGATATTCGCCCAATACAAAGTTTTTGGAACGCAGTTTACTTTGCACGGCGGATTTCAGTTCTGGATCAACCGATTCCTGGAAGACGGCGCGTACCCCTTCATGAAGCCGATCCTGAAGAATTTCGTTCTGCCGCACGCTGCGCCTCTGGCGTTTTTTGTGGCGTACGGTGAACTGGCAATTGGCATCTCCCTGGTAACGGGAATTCTTGTGCGCGCCTCCAGTGCCTTTGGGCTTATTTTTATGCTGGGCCTGCTCTTCTCGTCGAACTATCCCGGCTCGCAAGCGCCGCTGTGGCAATACTTCGGCGCTTCGCTGGACCACTCCGTTCTTGCTCTTTGCTTTCTCACGTTCTTGATTGGCCGAGCGGACTCGGCGCTTTCATTCCGCGACCTGAAAAAGCCTGGCGCCACTAACTAACTGACTGCAGTCGTCAGGATTTTGCCTTCAAAACCGCAGTGCTCCGCTCATCCCCCGCGATAATCCGATACAGTTTCTTGAGTTCTTCCAGCTTTTCCATTGGAACCACCAACTCTTTGACCTCGAACGTTCGGGTGTACAGAATTGCATTTTCTTTCTTTTCCGTCTTGCTGTGATAGCTCGCAAAGCTATAGTCGACATCCACGGGTGGCGGCAAATCATCAATCTCATAGCCCGCGGGCAGCGCAATCTCGAACGAATCGACGTCCTTTTCAGGCCCCGCGAAGATTACTGGAAACTTTCTCGGTTCTTTCTCCTCCATCAGGTCGCTCGACTGAGTTCCCATCACACGGGGCCGAATCGTTAGCAAGTTTCCTGCAGGTTTGCCATATGAGGGAGCCACGAGGTTGAAGATGTAGCCGAAAGGAAGGTCCGTCACATCCAAATTGAGCATTTGTGCGCTGGTGATATCAAACATTCCAATCGAGTGTGCCACTTCCTGCTCAATTCGCTTAACGCGGTCCTTGCTCGCCTGCACCGAAATTTGTTCGTAGCGTTCATAAGTTGCAAAATCTCCCTTGCGCGTGACGTTCATTTGGCCGCGTAGCGTACCACCCGCATCGAGCGTCAGATGCCCTGTGTGATTAATTCCATTGCTGTTAGTGGGGAGTTGCGGCGTGCGAATGAGTTCGCCGCCATCAGGCCGAACTAGAAATGCGTAGTTCGCCTGCAGGTCCCCACTCAAGTTCCCTATGGGAGTCTTTTCGTCCGTCGGATCAAAGATCAGAAGCTTGCCAAGCTTCGGATGGTCAAGTACCGCCATGTAACGGGGATCCTGAATTTGATCTGGCAGCTTGATCGCTAGAATGGCGTGATTGAACTTCCTCATCGGAGGCGTTTGGGGTCCAACCGCGCCACGTCGCGTATTGATGAACACATAATACGAATCGATATCCGCCAGCTTCAGCATCGTGCTCAAAAGCGTCGCCTTGTCCTTGCAATCCCCGTAGCGATGAGCAAAAACGTCGGAGGCTGCATGAGGCTGCCAACCTCCGATGCCGAGTTCTATCGCAACATACCGGATGTCCTTTTGCAGAAACTTTGCAACCGCCTGTAATTTCGTCTGCGCTGTGTCCTGACCCGCCGTGACTTCCGCAAACTTCTGACGAATTTCCGGCGTCGCCTCGCGCCTTCCGTTCGCGAGATTTCGCTGCCACTTGGCCATATCGTCCCACGTCAGAAAACTGGTGCTCCGCGTCGCGCCCGGCCCCAGAAAAGCGACGACCATTTGCGCGGCAAGTCCACTGAACGGCGGCATGTGTCTCTCGTATCGAATTGCTGGCACGTCGTTGACAACCCATTGCCACTGGTTCCCGCCGATAGCGTTTGGCTCCACCTTTGGGTGATTCAGCCACACCGCCGAATACTCCCAGCCAGGCGGCATTTGAAGCGAGTATCGAGCCTCCTTGACCGGAATTGTTTCCTGAAAATTCCATTCATCTTCCAGCACAAAAGGACGCGCCTGATACTCAATCTCAAATCCAACGACGTTGCCTGGTTCCCCGGCCGGAATTTCCAACACCTTTACTTTCGAGTCCGAGGCCATTTCCCAGCCCGCCGCGCCGGACCTCTCGACCACGTCCTTGTCTTTAACCTCGTAATCCTTCCCCTGTTTAGGAATACACCAACCGTGCATGCTTCCAACTTTTTGTTCGCTGTTCACCAAGGCATGCGCGGTGGCATATTTGCGGCCCTCCGGTCGCAAGATCTTGTACGCCCTCCTCACGAAGCCTTTCATCTTCCCGTCTGGCGTAACGGTCGTTACATCCTCGGCATAAAGCAGCACGGCATCCGTTTTTTCGTCGTACGTAGGCAGTGGCGCGCTCACCGCCGAACGCATCCAACCTGGTGCGTCCGCCTTTGCCGCTGGCGAAAACATCATAAAGACCACGCCAGCCGCGAAGACGAATAGTCCGTGTCGAATTGGCCTCATAAGTCCCTCATTTGCTCGCCGCTGCTGTCGCGGGCTGCAGGACAACCTGCTGTTCGTCCTGTGCTTTTACAAACTGGAAGAATCCTCTGAGGACGGAGTAATTTTCCTTTTCGACCATAATAAGATCCTCGCGTAGCACCCTTGCCACATGCACTGTCGTATCGCTCTTCTCCGCTTTCATCGAGTATTCCGCACCCTTCAAATCGCGATCGACCGGGGCGGGTACGCTTTCCGCCTTCCAACCTTCCGGCAAATGAATGCTGACGTCGTCCGTGGCCTTAAACGGAAATCGAAAGTAGATGGGCCAAACGCGATTCGAGTGCTCAAATAAATGCTTTTCTCCTGCGGAAAAAAATGAGGCTGGCAACATCAGTCGTCTTCCGGCAGGAGACGCCCATCCGGGGATCTTCACCTTAAACTCTGCGACTACGGGGCTCTCCGAACTGCTCCATTCAGGTCCCTTCGTCAATTCCACCTCGCTGCCAGCCGGGATCGCATCCTTTACTTCTTCTTCTAAATACTTTTTTCGTTCTGTATCGTCTTGATTCCGTTCAGCAAGCCTTCTCAACTGCCCTTCGATGCCGGTATATACAACGTTCACCGTCCCTTCCAGATCGCCTTCAGGCGTCAATTTAAAGTCAGCCTTCCTCTCAATTAGGGACTCGGCACTTTCCGGAACAGGCGTTTGAATCCAGCTTCCGCCATCTTTGTCCAGCTTCAGGCCAACCGTACCCGTCTCCACCCATGGCAACAGACCAAAGGGAGTAAACGCGGCTCCCGGATCGAAATAACGATCTTTTCCGTCCACCTTTACCAGAACCACGTTGTCGGAAAGTTCGCGGCCATCAACTCGTTCTTTGCGGAAAAACGTTTCGTTTCGCTGCGCCACAAAGCACGGATTAGCCTCAAACCCCGCTGCCCGCGCAAGACCCATAAAAAGCCACGTAAGCTGCCAGCCATAACCGTATTGCCCTTTCCAGAGCTCTTCGATATTTCCCGGCTCCTTCAGACTCTCTTGTTTGATTTGCTCCGCGGACATGCGCGGCAAATAGGTGAGGTTCTTGATCTGTTGCACGCGATCGTAAATCTTGCGAAGTTTTACTTCGGCCGCATCGCCGGGCGCAACAATCCCCTTAACGGCCTCTTCCATCGCCTTTCGCTTGTCAACAAAGCCCTCCGCCTTGCCGTTTGCCTTCTTGCCCCACTGCTTCCAATACTTGTCCACGTTCGGTTCGAACGGCTCGTCCCGGTAGATGAACACCACGCGAAACTTCAGTTCATTGAGTGGCGGCATGTGGTCTTCCTCGACGAATGCCGGCACGTTGGTGGACGTCATGCGCACGATCCCGTCCGGTCCCTGTTTTGGCTGATCTGTCCCCGTGGGCAACCCTGCAGGCCAGCTCCATTGCACGTTCCAGGGATAGTAGGCGTACGGCTTCAGCGTAAATACAGCCTTTTTCGTGAACAATTCTTCGCTGATGAGCCAATACGATCTGAAAATGTAGTAGTCCTCGAAATCTATGTTGTAGTGATATTCGATGATCGAGCCCGGTTGCACGTCGGGCAAAGTAAATTTCTTCGCAAGGTATTTTTCACCTTTTGTTTTCTCGACCAATTCTTCATAAACCTTGCCATCGAAATTCGTAATCGTGCCATCCGGTCGGACCGTGCGGGCGCGGATCGTACTGATCGAGCTTCGTTGCTTCAGAAAGGGAATCTCGACATTGGCATACTTGCGCCCTTCTTCCGTGAAAACTTTGATCCGCACATAGTTGTATTCGCCAGCGCCGCGTCCACGCTGGATGCCTGCATCGTTCCGATCGACCTGCTTATACAGCATCACCGCGGCTGCTCCGGGCGCCTCGGGCAGGCTCGTCATCTTCAATTCTTCTTGGCTAATCGGCTGCCACTCATCAGCCTTGGTGCTACCTGCAGTCACCATCTGACACGCTGCAGTCAATACAATTCCCAGCACTAAAGACTTCCACCCGCGAGATACGTTCGTCATTCGCGCTCTCCTGGAAAGATTGGCTCGTGCACTGCGTACGGCAACGTGGTCTAGGGACCCGGAGGAAACGCTTGCGGAACAACCGACCCGAGGACCGGACACGGTGCTGATAACCTTCGTACCCTGCAATTTGTGCCAAACTACAGGGCCGTCACTCACCTGTCAAGAGCACGCGGCCTTATCCTGTTACCTCTCCGGGCACTTCCATCAGCTCAATTTCGACGCCAGCCGTTTGCGAGGAGTTCCCAGCAGGAATGCCTTTCCCAAAAACCCTTCCGTGCGGCATAATCCCCCGCGACCTTTCCAATTTGGCTTCATCTCATCGCGACGGAGACACCCGTGACCAATCGCCCCTGGAGTTCCACCGCGCCCCCAGGAGAATTCCGCACCTACATCGCTCCCGAAGAATCCTTGAAGGAATTCACGCTGCGCGCGATCATCCTCGGCGCGCTGTTCGGATTGCTGTTTGGCGCCGTAACGGTCTATGTCGGCCTTCGCGCGGGCCTCACGGTTTCCGCTTCCATCCCCATCTCAGTGCTCTCTATCAGTATTCTCCGCGCATTCGGCCGTTCCACCATTCTCGAGAACAACATCGTTCAGACCACCGGCTCCGCTGGTGAATCCCTTGCCGCCGGTGTCATGTTCACGATCCCTGCGCTCATCTTCCTCGGCTTCGGCAAGGAATTCACATTCTGGCGAATTTTTCCCCTCGCTCTCCTCGGTGGTTGGCTTGGCGTGCTCTTCATGGTCCCCATTCGCCGCCAACTCATCGTCAAAGAACACGGCAACCTTTCGTTTCCAGAAGGTACAGCATGCGCAGACGTTCTCGTCGCGGGTGAACGCGGTGGCTCATTCGCCGGCCGTGTATTTTGGGGACTCGGCCTCGGCGGAGTCTATACATTCCTGATGAAGACCTGCCTCGCCTGGACCGAACAACCAGAGGGCCGTCCCAGTTGGTTCCCCGGCGCTAGTTTTCGCGCCAACATCACCGCTGAATATCTCGGCGTCGGCTACATCATCGGCTCACGCGTATCAGGCATTCTGTTTGCCGGCGGGATTATCTCCTGGCTCGTCATCATGCCCGCCATCAAATTCTACGGTCAATATTCCGGCAATAATCCGATCTACCCTTCCACGGTTCCGATTCCTCTCATGTCTCCCGACGATATGTGGCGCAGCTACATTCGTCCCATGGGAGCGGGAGCGGTCGCCGCGGCCGGCCTCATCACGCTTCTTCGCACGATGCCCACCATCATTTCCGCGCTTCGAGCTGGCCTGAAGGACGTTCGCGCAGAAGGCGCAGGTCAAACAACATCCTCCAGCCGAATCGATCTCGACATTCCTATGCGAACGGTTGTTATCGGTTCCATCGTCATTATCGCCATGATGTGGGTCCTTCTGACGTTCCACCCGATTGAAGGAGCGGCCACTCGGTGGTACCAGAATCTTTTCGCGGCGGTCTTCGTCGTCATTTTTGGATTTCTCTTTGTTACGGTAGCCGGGCGCATCAGCGGCTTACTCGGTAACTCGTCCAATCCCATCAGCGGCATGAGCATTGCCACCCTGATGGCAACTTGCGCAATTTTCTTCGTCGCTGGCTGGACGGCTTCTAACTACGCCGTACTCGCTCTGATGATCGGTGGAGTCGTCTGCATCGCTGCCGCAATCGCAGGTGCCACCTCCCAGGATCTGAAAACCGGTTATCTCGTCGGCGCAACCCCTGTCCGGCAGCAATATGCATTACTCATCGGCGTCACGGTTTCGACGCTTGCTATCGGCGCGACGCTCAACCTGATGAACAAAGGCCTCGAGAAATATATCCCTTCACAAATTCCCGTAAACATCGCGGCTTTGCCTTCAGGCGTCAAAATCGAACAAAACTCATTCTCCTATCGCGGCAAGTCGTACACCTTGATCAATTCTCTTGGTTCGCATGAAATTGCCGACGGCGAGTATCTCTACGATGCCGGTTCGAAGCAGATCGAGTATCAATGGGCGCAAGGTATCGGGAGCGACAAAGCTCCCGCGCCGCAGGCTCGCCTGATGGCCAGCGTCATCAGCGGAATTCTTAATCAACGTCTTCCGTGGCGTCTAGTCTTGATGGGTGTTGCGCTCGTCATCGCCGTGGAAATTCTCGGCGTTCGTTCGCTCGCCTTCGCGACCGGCTCATACCTCCCGCTTGGTACCACGGCCGCCATGTTTGCCGGTGGCTTATTGCGTTTACTCGTCGAAGCCACGACGAAAAAGAAAGACGAAAGCGAAGCCAGCCCCGGTGCTCTCTATTCGAGCGGGCTAATCGCCGCCGGAGGTGTCTTTGGCCTCCTCGGTATCATCATCAATCTTTTCCAGGATCCCGAGATATCGACTCACGTTCCCGGTTGGGTCACTAGTGTGCTGCGACTACCGTGGCGGCCCGATCTTTTCTCGTTCGGCCCGAAGCTGTTTGGCAACCTCGCAACGAACAATCTGTTCGGCATTTTCATGTTCGCGCTGCTGGGCGGTTCGCTCTTTTATTTCGCGCGCAAAAAATTGGATTCGTAACCGAAACAGTGAATTCTCAGTGAAGGTTGCCGCGCGCCTCATTCGGCGCGCCGAAACCATTTCTTGCGTTCACACTCTTCAGTTAGCTGAACCCGAAACCTAGGATGCGCTATTTCGATCAGCGCCTTCGCCCGCTCTCGAATTGATTTGCCGTACAAATAGGCCACGCCAAATTCCGTCACGACGTAACGTATTAATCCTCGTGACGTCACCACGCCCGCTCCCAATGTTAGTTCCGGTACAATTCGCGATATCGTTCCGTTCTTCGCCGTCGCAGGCAAGGCGATGATCGGCTTGCCGCCCTTCGAATTGGACGCGCCGCGCAGGAAATCCACCTGTCCGCCGATGCCGCTGTAAAACCGCGAACCGATCGAATCCGAACAAACCTGTCCGGTCAAGTCCACCTGCAGCGCAGAATTGATCGCCACCATATTGTCATTGCGCGCGATCAGCGCGGGACTGTTTGTGTACGCGGTCGGATGAAACTCGAAAATTGGATTGTCGCTGATGAAATCGAACAGCGTCTTTGTCCCCAACACAAAACCCAGAATAATTTTCCGTGGCTTGAAATTCTTCTTCGCGCCTGTCAGCACGCCCGCTTCGATCAGCGGAATCACGCTGTCCGAAACAAGTTCCGAGTGCGCGCCGAGATCTTTCCGGTCCATCAGAAACGGCAGCACCGCATCCGGAATGCCTCCAATCCCCGTTTGCACGACTGCGCGGTCTTCAATCAGCCCCGCGACATTCTTTGCAATCGCCACGTGCATATCCGTAATCACCGGCTTCGGCAATTCGCAGAGCGGATGTGACTGTTCCACACACGCCGTAATCTGGCTGACGTGAATAAAACTATCGCCGTACGTCCGAGGCATCTTGTCGTTGACCTGGGCAATCACATGCCTTGCGCAGCGTGCCGCCGTCAATGTCGTATCCACGCTTACGCCGAAACTGCAATACCCGTGCGCGTCCGGCGGTGACACCTGAATGAACGCCACGTCCAACGGCATCGCGTTCGTTTCGAACAGTGTCTCCACCTCGCTCAAATGAATCGGCGTGTAGTCAGCACGCCCGTCGTTCACCGCGTCGCGGACATTGCCGCCGATAAAAAATGCGTTGTGACGAAAATGTCCGGCCATTTCGGGCGCCACGTAGTCGGCGCAACCCAGCGTCAGCAAATGCACGATCTCCACGTCCCGCACGAACGGCGCACGCTTTAGCAATGCGCGCACTAAAACTTCCGGCTCGCCGCAGCCCGGCTGAATGTAAACCCTCGTTCCCGACTGCACACTTGCCACCGCGTCTTCCGCCGTCTGCACCTTTGCTCTGTATTCCGCCTGCCAGCCCATTCGTGTGCCCCCGGATTCGTCGCAACACATTTTGCCAGTGCCGTGCTCCCTGCAAACATTAAATTCCTCAGGGACCCGATTGGCCGTGTCGCAGATCACTGTCAATCAGAGGACGTTTCAAGCCCGCGACCCCTGTCCTTTACTTCCTCCATTTCCTCCTCGTACACTAATCTCGTATGGCTACACGCTCCGGCATAAAGAGCTACCGCGTCAGTTTCGATTTTTACGTCACTCCGGGCGTGAAGCTTCTCCTTATCGCCAATTTCGCGGTCTTCATTATCGAAGCGTTCGTCTATCGATATAAGTGGTTTGGCGGCTATGATGCGCTCATTACACGATTCGGATTAATACCCGCCGGCGTTTTCCCCGGGTTCCGAATTTGGCAACCGTTCACCTATTTGTTCCTCCACGACGTGACCTACGTCCTGCACATTCTCCTCAACATGCTCTTTCTTTGGATGTTCGGCCGTGAAGTCGAACTCGTCTGGGGTCGCAATCGATTCCTCCGCTACTATTTTTTGACTGGCGCCGGCGCGGGTCTCATCAACGTGCTCGTTAACACGCTGCCTCATCTTTGGGGCCGGCCATATTCTTTCGTCCCGACTATCGGTGCGTCTGGCGCGATCTTCGGCATCATGATTGCCTGCGCCGTCCTTTTTCCCGACCGCCGCGCCTATCTTTTCCCGATCCCCGTCGCCATCAAAATGAAGTGGATCGTCGCCATCATGGCTGGAATTACCTTCTTCGGCACGCTCGGCATCGGCGAAAGTAACGTCAGCCACATCTGTCACCTCGGCGGTATGGTCGTCGGCTATCTCTATCTTCGCCGCGATTCCTATCTCTACCGCCTCCGCAATGAAGTTTCAGATTGGAAATACCAGCGGAATCGCAAGCGCTTTGAGGTTTACATCAACAAACAAAAAGGCGATCCGCCGTCGCGCCCAGACCGCTGGGTGAATTAAAACTCATCCCTGAAACTTTCTATCCCATTCCGCCGATCACGTGGAATTTCATGAAGTTCGTCGTCCCGCGCACACCCATAGGTGTCCCTGCGACAATTCCAATCACGTCCCCTTTGCGCACAAGCCGCTCTTGCAGCAGCTTTTTTTCCGTCATCTCGGCGAGTGTGTCGATACGGTGTTGATCGCGCGATTCGAGCGGCAGCACGCCCCAAATCAGCGCCATCCGCCGCCGCGTCTCTGCTTCCGGCGTCAGCGCAATAATCGGCACGCGTGGCCGGTATCGTGAAATTAGCCGCGCCGTAAATCCACTATGGGTGAACACTACAATCAATTTCATATGAAGTTCGCGGCAGGCGTGGCACACGAGCTCCGCAACCGTCTCCGCTATCTTCAATTTTTCCTGTGGCACCGGCCGCGGAAATTCCTCGATGCTTCCTTCCGCCGATTCGATAATGCGCGCCATCATGCTCACGGCTTCCACGGGATACTTCCCGTTCGCCGTTTCCGCCGACAACATCACCGCATCTGACCCGTCATATATCGCGTTGGCGACATCGGAAGCTTCCGCGCGCGTCGGTCGCGGGTTTTCTGTCATCGATTCCAGCATCTGCGTCGCGGTTATCACCGGCCGTCGAAATTCCCTCGCCCGCCGGATAATCTGCTTCTGCACGACCGGCACCTCTTCCGGACTCATCTCCACGCCGAGATCGCCGCGCGCTACCATCACCCCATCTGCAACCCGCAGGATCGCTTCGAGGTTTTCGATGGCCTCGGGCTTTTCCAGCTTTGCAATCACCGGGGTCTCTTTTTTTGCTTTGCGAATCAACCGTTTCGCCAACACCACGTCTTCCGGTCGTCGCACAAAACTGACCGCGATGTAATCCGCGCCGGCTCCAAGGGCAAATTTCAAGTCGGCCTTATCTTTCAGCGTCAGCGCCGGTACGCGCAGCTTCACGCCCGGCAAATTGATTCCTTTGTTTTCTCCAAGAGCGCCGCCGTTCACAACGTCGCAAATAATCTCTGACCGGCGCACTTGTCTAACTCTTAATTCGATCAGTCCATCCGAAAGCAGGATTCGGTCGCCCCGCTTCACTTCCCTCGGCAAGGGCTCAAACACGGTGCTCACTCGCGTCGAATCGCCAAGCACCTTCGCCGTCGTAATCGTAAACTCCTGCCCCGTGCGCAAAAGCACGGGCCCGCCGCCGGCCAGCACACCCGTCCTAATCTTCGGCCCCTGCAGGTCCGCCAGTATCGCAATCGTTTTTTTCATCTCCAACGCCGCGGCTCGGAGCAAGGCAATGTTCTTCGCATGCTCCGCGTGCGTGCCGTGAGAAAAATTCAGGCGCGCAACATCCATCCCCGCTTCCAGAAGTTTCCTGATAATCCGCGGCGAAGAACTCGCCGGGCCGATTGTGCAAACGATTTTCGAATGTCGAAACGAATTCACGTCTTGTCCCGCGCCAAGATATCGAGAAAGCAGAATAAGCCTAACTCATTCCGCCTTGTTTCGTCGCCGCAACGTGAATCTATTTTTTGAGCGATCCGAATACGATAAACAACCCGCCGCTGCGTTATCGTGACACCGCAAACTCATTCACGATCCGTACCATCAGCGCAACGCCTTTGCCGAACGCCGCCACCGGAATACGCTCATCGTTTCCGTGCATGCGCTTCAAATCGTCTTCGGTCAGCGGAAAAGGCACCAGCCCGTATGCCTGCACGTTGTGCAGCCGTAGTTGCGCCGAGTCTGTACCCCAGGTCGACTGATACGGCAGGACCGGCGCGCCGCCGAATTCCTGCGCAGCGGCTTTCACAATCGCGTTGTAAAAATCGTTCTCCAGGGACGATGTAGGTGCGGCAAGTCCGGTGTTTGTCTGAATTTCAAACTTCACCTGTGGGTCGTTCACCAGCTTGCTCAGCTCACCCATCAACACCCCAATCGTGTCGCCCGGTAACAATCGAATATTCAGCGTCGCGCGCGCTTCGGCGGGAATCACGTTGGCGCGCACTCCTGCGCTGAGCATCGTCGGCGAAATCGTGTCGCGCAGCATCGCACTCCACGCCGGATTCGCGTCCGAGACCACGCGCGCCGCGTGCTCTCCGCGGTCTGGCGTATCGAGCGAACGGACCCACTTCCCTAGCTCGTCATCCTGTAGCGACGCAACTCCTTCAAAATATCGGCGAGTCACCGCCGTCAAATGCACCGGCGCGGAATAGTTTCCAATTTTCTCGAGAGCCGCAGCGAGGTGCACGACAGGATTGTCTTTCAACGGAATCGACGCATGTCCCGACGTTCCACGCGCAACGACATCCACGTTGTACGCGACCTTTTCGCTGGCCTGAACCGCTGCGTACTGCACCTTGCCGTCCTTTGCGATAACCACACCGCCCTCGTTGATCGCAAATCCCGCGGCAAATTTATCCCAATTCTTCGCAATCAGGACCTTTATGCTTGAGTCGCCAAAACCTTCCTCATCGCACGTCGCCAAAAAAACCACGTCGCGATTCAATCGCGCGTTGGCTCGCTTCAGCGCCACAAACGCCGCAAGATTCGCAGCCAACATTCCCTTGTCGTCCACTGCGCCGCGGCCATACAAGTAGCCGTCCTTAATCGTTGCCGCGAACGGGTCCACCGTCCACTTCGACTTATCCACTCCCACCACATCCATGTGCGCGACGAGCAGGAGCGCTTTCGATGGGTCCGCAATCGCTGCGCTCTTCAGCCTCGCCACCACCGCGCTGCGCCCTGGAGTCAGCGGCAAAATGTCGGCGGCTATTCCCTCTTTCTGCAAAATACCGGCAATATATTTCGCCGCGACTTCCTCGTTACCCGGAGGATTCGTTGTATTGATTTTGAGGAGTTCGGCCAGCCAGCCGAGCGCCTCCTGCCCAAGCGCCGTCGTGCTGGATGTGTTTGCGGGCGCCGTTGCTGCCGGTGACAGCGGCACGCCCGGGCCGTTCTGCGCCATCCCTGGGGCGGCACAGCCCAAACTCAGCCCCGCTGCGACAATCCCCACCCAAATGTTCTGCTTCCCGATCACTAGACTTCCTCCTTGGCCATTTAACTCAATTCTTCCGCATGACAACCGTTTTGCCGGGAAAGTGCTTCATACTAACATGCAGGGGCGGATGCGTTGGCTTTGCTCAAGCCGTGACGTTGCTTAAACTCTACGGTCTGTGCCGGTTGCCGATCGCCGCTTTTGTGCGCCTGATATGGGGGAAAGAATGAAAAGCATCGCCGCGGGGATTTTGTCTCTCAGCCTACTGTTGGCCGTTTGCGGTCGGCCCGCTATGGCGCAAGCGCCAACGGGTCCGCAATCTGGCCCTCCCCCGCAACAGACCCCTCCACCTCCCGCATCCGGCACAACCCAGGCACCGTCTCCTCAAGCGCAAACCGGCGGGGTTTCCATTTCCGTGGAAGTCCCTCTCGTTACGATTGAAGTTGGAGCCGCCACGTCAAACGGTGATCTCATCACAGGCCTTAAACGTGACAACTTTCGCGTGTACGAAGACGGCGTGCCCCAGCAAATTACGAATTTCGGCCCGAGCGATGCACCCATCACGATGGTGCTCGTTCTGGAGTTCAGCGGCCGGAGTTACGGCCTCTTCGGCTATCTCGCAAAATATTGGTCGCAATACCTGTTCGCGAATCTAAAGCAGCAAGATTGGATAGCGCTCGAGACGTTTGATATGAAAACCCGCATCGAGCAGGATTTCACGCAAAACAAGGATGAAGTCGTCGCTGCGATCAACCATCTCTATTTCCCGGGCTTTTCAGAGTCCAACGTTTACGACACATTGCTCGAAACCGTGGATCGCTTGAAGGACGTCAAAGGCAAAAAGTCCATCGTCATTCTGGCGAGCGGCGTCGATACATTTTCCAAGCACAATCTCGATCAGACTATGAAGCAACTCCGTCAATCGGACGTCACGATTTTCTGCGTCGGATTGAGTCAATTCCTCACCACCAGATCCAACATGGGAGCCATGCGGGAAATGGACTATCTGCAGGCTGAGAATCAGTTCAAGACATTCGCGAAAGAAACTGGCGGGTATGCGTGGTTTCCCCGCTTCGAGGGCGAAATGCCGGATATTTTCCGCGCCGTCGCCGCATTTCTGCGCAACCAGTACAGCATCTCTTACTCGCCGAGCAACCGCACGCGCGACGGCAAGTTTCGCAAAGTGAAGATCGAACTCGTCGCACCGGACGGCTCCCCACTGCTCGTAACGGATCAGAAGGGTAAAAAGCAGAAGTACGTTGTCTATTCCCGCGAAGGTTACAACGCGCCTAAAGGCGCGGACTAAACTTCAGTAGCCGCGCGCGAGGTTGACCACCTTCGTCATCTCGCGCCCACTAAACCATTTTTCCAATAAATCCACGAGCAGGTCCGTTTCTCGTTGCCACAGCCGGTCGCTCACGGCGCTCGTGTGCGGCGTGATGAGCAGATTTGGAGCGCGCCACAGCGGAGACTTTTCCGGCAACGGCTCCACGCCGGTCACGTCTAACGCTGCACCGCTCAAGCGGCCGTTTTCTAGCGCAGCCAGCAATGCCGTTTCGTCCAACAGCGAACCGCGCCCTACATTTATCAAACGCGCGCCTCGTTTCATTCGCGCGATCTCCGTGGCTCCGATCAAATGTTTTGTCTCGGCAGTTTCCGGCGCCGCGATCACCACATAGTCCGCGTGAGGCAACAAATCCCCAAGTTCCGACGCGGGCACGATTTTTTCTGCCAAAGACGTGTCGCCCTTCCCTGATCGTGTCACGCCCCAGACGCGCATTCTGAATGCAAGCGCACGCCGTGCCAGTTCTCTTCCGATCGACCCGTATCCCACGATCAAGAGAATCTTTCCGTTCAACTCGGTCAACTGCTGAGACATGGCCCATAGCGCTTGTTGTCCCCATGTCGCTTTGTCCTGGAATCGGACCGAATCGGGAAAATTTCGCGCCAGGGAAATCATCATCCCCATCGTGTGTTCCGCCATCGGCACGGAAAACACGCCGCGCGGATTTGTCACCAGGATTCCCGAATCGCGGAGCTCGGGATACGCCAGTTGCGCCACTCCTGCCGCCGTCGAATGCAGCCATTTCAATTTCTTCGCAACCTGCAGCTGATCCGCGCGCAACGAATAACCGACAAAAATATCTGTATCCGGCAATTCAGGGGGCAAGACATCGTAGTCCGGCAGGTGCAGTACGTTCATTTCCGGCCAGCACTTTCGAATCGTCTCCGCCATGATTGGCTGCGGTCGCCAGAACGCAAACGGGTGCCACACACAAATCGTCAGTTTCGTCTCACCCGGCCTCGTTCGTTTCATGCTTGGGGTTCTCTGGACTCCGCGCTTTCGGCATTACGAAAAACGCGCCAAATCAAACGCAAAACTTCTGTGAAATCTCGCTAGTTCTTTAGCCGCAGGTCCGTACCGGTCATATCCGTCGGAGCCACTTCTCCAAGCACGCCCAGCAAGGTCGGCGCAATATCGCGCAGCGCCCCACCGGCGCGCAATTTCAAATTGTCGTCTTCCGTCACCAACACAAACGGCACCGGATTCGTCGTGTGATAGGTATGAGGCCCGCCCGTTTTCGGATCGATCATCGTCTCTGCATTCCCGTGATCCGCGGTAATGATCCACGCGCCGCCCTTTGCCTTGAGCGTCTTGTAAATCTCTCCAAGGCCGCCGTCTACGGCTTCCACAGCCTTAATCGCAGCTTCCAGTTTTCCCGAATGCCCGACCATGTCAGCGTTCGCATAGTTCATGATGATTGCGTCAAACTCGCCCTTCTCGATCGCCTTCACCACAGTATCCGTGATTCCCCCTGCCGACATTTCCGGCTGCAAGTCGTACGTCGCCACTTTTGGCGACGGCACCAGAATCCTCTCTTCGCCTTCGAACGGCTTTTCGACTCCACCATTGAAGAAGTACGTCACGTGCGCGTACTTCTCCGTCTCCGCCGTCCGCAAATTCTTGTAATTCAGCCCAGCAAACACTTGCGCCAGAATGTGCTCCAGCTTTTCCGGCTTAATCACGGATTGCAGCCACGGCCAGTTCTTGTCGTACTGCGTCATCGCCACGTAAAACAAATTCTTCGGCCGCTTCGCATCCACAAATTTGTCAAATTCCGGGGCCGCCAGCGCGTGTGTCATCTGGCGTGCCCGGTCCGCTCGGAAGTTGTAAAAAATCACACTGTCGTCGTCCCGGATCAATCCTACTGGTGCAGCCGCCGCATCATTTCCATTCGTAATCACCACCGACTTCACAAACTCATCCGTCACGCCCCCTTCGTAACTCTTTTCCAGCGCCGAAACCGGATCGTTTGTCTTCGTCTCCGCTTCACCATGTACCACTGCTCGATACGCCAACTCGATTCGCTCCCAGCGGTTATCGCGATCCATCGCGTAATAACGTCCGACCAGCGTCGCAATTTCTCCCACGCCCAATTCGCGCATCTTCTTCTGCAGTCTCTGCACGAACTCCTTGCCGCTGTGCGGAGGCGTGTCGCGCCCATCCATAAAACAGTGCACAAAAACTTTTTTCACGTCATGCCGCTTCGCCATCTCCAGCAGCGCAAAAAGATGTTCGATGTGCGAATGTACGCCGCCGTCGCTCAATAGCCCGAGAAAATGCAGTTGCCGTTGCCGTCCGCGCTCCATGGCTTGCTTAAACAGTGGCACCTCATCGAGTTGTTTGTTCGCTACCAGCACATCGATCTTCGTGATATCCATCCGTACCACACGCCCCGCACCGATATTCATGTGCCCGACTTCGCTGTTCCCCATCTGCCCGTTCGGCAAACCCACTGCGGGCCCCGACGTGCTGATCAGCGTATTCGGAAATTTCCGCAGCAATTCGTCATACACCGGCTTCCGGGCCAGCGCAATCGCGTTCCCTTCCGTTTCCGCGCGATATCCCCATCCATCCAACACCGTCAATACAATCGGCTTCGGTCGTTTTCCCATGGATCTTTTCAAAACCCCTTTAGTTTTGTGCAATCTTCAATTCTGTTTTGCTGCAAATTCCCTCAACGCCGCGATCACTCGCTCCACTTCTTCCGCAGTGTTGTAGTGCACCAGCCCGACGCGCAGTACGCCGCCCTTCTGCTCCACGTCCAGGCGCTCCGACAGATTCAGCGCATAAAAATTCCCATCCCAGGTAAAAATCCCGCGCGCTCCCAAAAAATCCGCAATCTTCGTCGGATTGTGTTCTCCAATTCGAAACGACACCGTCGCGCACCGCTCCCCAAATCCCGCTCGGTCCGTAATCCCAAAAACTCGAATCCCCGGCAGCGACTCTAACCCATCCATCAGCCGCGCCAGCAGCGCCCGCTCATACGGCACCGTCGTGGCATAAGCCGCCGCCAGCGCCTCCCGCCGCGTCCGCGCCGTCGCATCGCATTTCCGTCCCAGCTCCGCAAGGTAATCCACCGCCGCGCCAATCCCCGCAATCAGCTCATGTACTTGCGTCCCCGTCTCCCAGCACTCTGGCGAAACATTCGTCGCTGGCCGCACCTTGTATGGCTTGAATTTCTCCAGATGCTCCTTCTTTCCGTAAAGCGTCCCCATATGCGGTCCAAAAAATTTGTATGGCGAACAAACCAGAAAATCGCAATCCAGCGCTGTCACGTCAATCAATCCGTGCGGCGCATAATGTACCGCGTCCACAAACATCAGCGCCCCGGCGGCGTGCGCTATCTTCGTAATTTCCGCCACCGGATTAATCGTCCCCACCATGTTCGAAGCGTACCCAACCGCCACCAGCTTCGTCTTGCCGTTAATTTTCGAGCGCAAATCCGCCAGGTCCAAAGTGCAGTCCGACTCGCGAATACCCACTTGCCGCACCACGACGCCTTTTTCTTCCAGCGCGCGCCACGGCCCCACGTTCGCGTCATGATCGAGCGTCGTCACCACGATTTCATCGCCCGCCTTCAACTCGCGCCCAATCGCCCGTGCCAGCCCCAGCGTAATCGTCGTCATGTTCTGTCCGAACGCGACCTCTTCCGCCGCGCAATTGAAAAAATCCGCCATCGCCCCGCGCGCCGCCAGAATCATTTCATTCGTGCGCTGGCTCGTCGCAAACATTCCGTACGTATTCGCATTCGCATGCGTCAAATAATTCGTAATCGCGTCCATCACCTGCCGCGGCACTTGCGTCCCCGCCGGCCCATCCAAAAACGCCGCCGGGGCGCCTGCCACTTGCTCTTTCAACGACGGAAACTGCTCCCGCACCCACGCCACGTCCAGCTTCGCGCCGCTCATCTCCTGCATCACCGGTGTACTCATATCCATCTCCCTGACAATTTCACGAACGCACAGTTTCTCACACTTGCGCTCCGCCAGCGATTCTGCCGCCGTGCTAGCATGTTTCCGTCTTGTTCCACTCATGCCGTTTGCGCCGGCTATCAACTCTGCGCTTGGTTTCACCCACGGTGTCCACCATGTCCGATTCAGTCGCACCCACGGAGCGCACCCGCGTCATCCGCGAGCCGCAACGCGCCGTCTACGATCGCGCCGAGATCAACGCAATCCTCGACGAGGCCTTCGTCTGTCACGTCGGCTTCTCAGTCGACGGTCAAACCTACGTCATTCCCACCATGTTTGCCCGCGTCAACGATTCCATCTATTTCCACGGCTCCGCCGCCAGCCGCATGCTCCGCAATCTTTCGAATGGCCTCTCCGTCTGCCTCACCATTACGCTCGCCGACGGCTTCGTCCTCGCCCGTTCCGTTTTCAACCATTCCATGAACTACCGTTCCGTCGTCGCGCTAGGCACCGCGCAGCTCATCGACGACTCGACCGAAAAGCTAACCGCACTCCGCGCCTTCACCGAAAAAATCCTACCCGGCCGTTGGAACGACGCGCGTCAGCCCAACGAAAAAGAGCTAAAAGCCACCAGCATCCTGAGATTGCCGCTTACTGAAGTTTCAGCAAAAGTCCGCACCGGCCCCGTCGAAGACGACGCCGACGACTACGCGCTAAAAGTCTGGGCCGGAATTGTTCCCCTCCGCCTCGTCGCTGACACTCCTATCCGCGACGAACGCTGCGACCCCTCCCTGCCCGTTCCCGCCTATGCAACAAATTTCCGGAGTTAACCGATGCCTGACTTCTCTCCCGCGCCCGCCAAACCAATCGTTCCCTTCGCCGCCCTCGAAGCACTCGACATCCGCGTCGGCACCATTGAACGCGTCGAAGATGTCCCCAAATCCGAAAAGCTCGTCAAGCTCACCGTCAACTTCGGCAATCACACCCGCTCGATTCTTGCTGGAATGAAAAAAGAGCGCGCCAACCCTCGCGAAATCGAAGGCAAGCAAGCGCTCTTCGTCATCAATGTCGAACCAAGAAAAATGGCCGGTGAAATTTCCGAAGGAATGCTCTTCGATATCGGTTACGCCGACGGAGTCACGCCGGTCCTTGCAACACCCGAAAATCCCGTCCCCAACGGCACCCGCGCCGGCTGATCACGCCGCCACCCGCACCAAATCCGCCAACAACCCATACGCTGTCGCTTCAATCCCGGGATTATGCTCCACGATCGACAGCCCAAACATGTCCAGATCGAATCGTATCGCCGAACTCGTCCCTTCGAGCCCCGCCAACGCATCCGACGCCAGCAACAACTCCGGCTGCACGCAGCATTGCACCGAATCGCCCTTCCGCTCGGCGCGACAAACAAGCTTGTACCGCATCCCCGCTGCGCGCACCGCGCGAATTTTCTCTTCGCTCAATTCACGAATCCCGGTCCGCTTTACCTGCTCCAGCTTCACGTCCGCGCCCATCAAGACAATCGCCAGCGCTGTCACCTTCACCGCCGCGTCCCAACCATCCAAGTCCGCCGTCGGATCCGTCTCCGCAATTCCCAGGGCTTGCGCACGCTGCACCGCTTCCGCAAACGTTCGCCCCTTTTCAATTTCCGTCAGCACCACATTCGTCGTCGAATTCAGCACGCCATGAAATCCGCGCAATTCCGTTGCAGGCAATCCCAGTGGAAACAACGAAAAAATAGGCACGCCGTCCATCACCGTCGACTCAAAAAGAAATTTACGGTTTTTCTCTTCCGCTAACGCGGAAAGCTCTCGGTATCCGTGTACCACCGGCCCTTTGTTGGCCGAGATCGCGTGCGCCCCGCCCTGCAGCGCCGCCTTCAAATGATCCATCGCAGGTTGCCCGGTCTGCGCCTCCAGCGAACTCGCCTCGAAAAACACGTCCGCCTTGGCCCGCTCCAGCCATTCGCGCACGTCTTTAGGTTGCGTCGAGTTGGCCGCCCGCGCCGGCCAGTATCCGTTCAACAATGCAATCGGATTGAACCCATCCGGGTCCGCAAACCAGCCTACGCGCCGCGTTGCCACACCCGTCAATCGCCAGCGAATGTCATACTTCCGCCGCAGTTCGGTCTCTTTCGCGATCAACAATCGCAAAAAAGCTCGCCCTACATTGCCAAATCCAACGATCGCCAGGTTATACGATGGCATTCATTTGTAGCGCCGTCCCTTTAGGGCGGCATCTTCGATTTAATAGCAACCTCGCGCCGTTTTTTGAACTGCGGCGGCTCGACGCCGCCTTTACGGGGTAATCATCGCAGCAATTGCGGTCCGCCCGCCGCGAATCTCAACTACTTAGGCTTCGCCTCCCCCGCTAATTTGGCCGCCGCCTCCGAAATCAGTCCGGCTTCATTCTCCAGCACATGCGCCACACGCGCCGCTGCGTCTTCCGCCTGCTTCCATTTCTTCTGCTCCAGCGCCTCGCGCACCGCCGGAATCGCCTTCGCCGCATAACCCGTATACGCTCCCGGCGCGTACAGTTCATGCTTGTACCAGAAACGCCCGGGCAATCCTTCCGGCGTTGTCAGCTTGTGCTCGCTCTGCATCAACATCTCATTCAATTCGCGCAGCGAAGCCTTCGCCAGCACCGCTGATCCGTTCGCGCTCACGGCACTCAGCGCTTTTCCGTATTCCGCCGCGCTTCGATTCAATTTCTCCACCGCATTGTCCAACGGCGCAAAATTCAGATGCGGCGGAACCTCTTCCACGCTCGGCGGCACATACTTCTGCTTTGGATCCGCCGTCGCACGAAACGCCCCTTCCTCGATCTCGCGGTTCCGCTCGTTCACCTCATCTTGCTGCTCGCCCGCAAATTTCTTCACTTCTTTCACGTACGTCTGTACGTCATCCGCAAAATCGCCGAATTCGAACGGCAACAAATCCGCATCCGCCAGCCGCATCATCGCCGTCCCACCGGTTTGCGAAAGCGCTCTTCCGTACAAGAAATCCGTATCGCTGAAATGCGTGTACCAGTAAAAATCGTCGTAAATCGAGTGATAAATTCCGCCGCCGTCCTCCCCGCCAAATCCAATCCCCAGCGCCGCCACTCCCGCAAAATTATTGAACGGCGCGTGGTCCGACCCGCCACCCAGCATGTCCAGCCGCAAATCGCCCCGGCTCCGCGCCTCTTTTCGTTCCTCGGCTGAACCCGTTCGAATCGCCCCCAGCTGCGCCCGCTTCCACGCCGACAACTTCGTCTCCGGATCCTGAATATCCCGCGCTACGTCATTCACGAATTTTTCCAGCGTCTGTGACCCTTCAAACCCCAAATACCCGCGTGAGTTGCTGTCCGAATTGATATACACCACCGCATGTTTCTTCAATTCATCGACGTGCGTCTCCACCCATTCCGTTGAGCCCAAGAGTCCAGGCTCTTCTCCATCCCACGCGCAATAAATCATCGTCCGCTTCGGCTTCCATCCTTGCTTCACCAGTTCGCCCATCGCGCGCGCTTCTTCCATCACTGCTACCATTCCCGACGTCGGATCTTCCGCGCCATTCACCCACGCATCATGGTGATTTCCGCGGATTACCCACTCATCGGGGAATTCCGAGCCCCGAATTCGTCCAATCACGTCGTAGAGCCGCTTGATGTCCCAATTTGAAGCTACTTTCAAATGCACTTTCGCCGGACCCGGTCCGATGTGATACGTAATCGGCAATCCGCCGCGCCACGCTCTTGGCGCCACCGCTCCGGTCATCGCTTCCAGCAATGGCTGCGCATCCGCGTATGAGATCGGCAGCACCGGAATCTTCGTCAATGTCTGCGCATCTTTAATCGCCACGCGCTTGGCATCAGGAGTCGCGCCGATTCCCGGCGTCAGCGGATCCCCCATAAAAACCGCGCTGTCCTGCACGCTTCCGCGCTGCACTCCATCCTTCGGCCGCCACGCACCCTTTGGAAACGTTTCCCCGCCCGTATACCCGTCATCGCGCGGATCGGAATAGATAATGCAGCCGACCGCTCCATGCTCTCCGGCTACCAGCGGCTTGATCCCACGCCACGCATGGCCGTACCGCGCGATTACGATCGCGCCCTTCACCGAAACTCCTCGCCGCTCCAGTTCTTCGTAATCTTCCGGTACCCCGTAATTCACATACACCAGCGGCCCCGTCACGTCCCCGTCGATCGAATACGCGTTGTATGTCGGCAACTGTTCGTTTTGCTGGTCCGACGTCGGATCTTCCGGCAACGCCGGCTCTGCCATCTTTGCTCTGAACTTCGGCCCGCCATCCACCAACTCAATCAGCCGCTCCTTTGGCGTTGGATACAACACGTCAAAATTCTCGATCTGCGTCTCCAGACCGAACTCTTTGAACTTCGCCGCAATCCACTCCGCATTGTCCTTGTCGTACGGCGAGCCGACATTGTGCGGCCGCGCTGTCAGCCGCTTCATGTACTCGCGCAAATTCTCCGGTTTCGGAATCGCTCTGAACTTTTCCTCCCATTGCCGCTCCGCCCGCGAAGATTCCGCGCTAAACCCGAATAGCGGTGCTTCCTCACCCGTGCTCGACTGCAGAAATGGCGTACAAGCCGCTGCGGTAAGCAGACCCGCAGCAATCACGACGATGCGTTTCATGAGTCCCCCACAATAATCAAAAATTAAAACTCAACCGTAGACGATCTTTCGCAGAATCCATCCGCCAAGCAGCGGGAATTGCGCCCATTCGCCGTTGTGCGCCTTGATCCCGTAAACGATTGCCAGAGTAATATTTAGGATTCCGCCGGCCATCGCGCCCAGCCAAAATATCCCAAAAAATCCGAGAAACGCAAAAGGCGGGTCTGCGTGCCCGCCGGAATGAAATCCTCCGGATCCAATAATCGAAATGAAAAACAGAATCATTGCAGCAAACACCAAGGCGAAGTAAATGATGTGCCATGCCAGCGCCTGCAAGGCGTGAAACGACACGAACTTCGATTCGCGCTTCACAAGGAAGAAAACCAGCGGCGCAATAAAACCGGAAAAAATTCCCAGCACATGCGCCAGCAGCGCAAAAGTCCTCTCATCCTGTGTCGGAATGTAAAGCCCAGGATTCGGCGCGTAAGTGCTCACTCGTCTCTCCGGAGGCAGCGGAACCGCGCCGAGGATTATTCCCCGTTCCCTCATTCATCGCAAGTGCTGACAACACGATTCGCTTCCTGAATCTTCGTCGACAGCTGCTCACGAAATCTGCTCTTTAGGAAGTCGGGGCTTTAGCCGCAGAAGAAAGTCTTTCAGAATCCGGCATGGTCAAATCCCTCTACTCTTTCTTCTTATGCGTCGTATTCAGAGTCTCATCCGGAATCCGCAACCGCTCCACTGGCTTATCGCCTAAAATGTGCGATTCGACAATTTCATCCACGTCTTCAGGCTTCACGCCGCCGTACCACACGCCATCTGGGTACACCACAACATTAGGTCCAAGTTCGCACTGGTCCAGGCAACCCGATTTGTTGGCGCGCACGAGTTTGATTCCCCGCTCCGCGAGTTTCGTTTTGAACAGCCGTTGCAATTCGCCCTGTCCCGTCGGATCGCAACACCCGCGCGGATGCCCTTCTTCTCTCTGATTCATGCAAATAAAAATATGCTTCCTGAATTTCGGCATAGCCTCTCGACAAAAATCTTTACTTCGGGTTCGGCACGAATTCGTAGCCGACTCCTCGGACCGTCAACAAATGTTTTGGCGAAGACGGTTCTTTCTCGATGTATTTCCGCAGCCGCACAATAAAATTGTCGATTGCGCGCGTGTCCGTGTCTTCGCGCAAATTCCACACGTCTTCCAGAATCGCCTTCCGCGAAACCGGCTGCCCCGCACGTCGAATCAAATACCGGAGCAGCTCCGTCTCCATCAGAGTCAGCTGCATCGTTTTCTTTCCGACCTGCAGCTTCAATCCCAGAAAATCGATCGTCTTGCCACTAAACGTATAAAGCCGCGGTAGGTCCGATTCGGCCTCGCTCGCCGCGCCTTCCTCGCCATTCGCGTTCCGCGCCCAGCTTTTCCGCCGCAGCATACTGTCCAGCCGCGCCAGCAGAATCTTCAAATTGAACGGCTTCGGCAAATAATCGTCCGCGCCCGCTTCAAATCCTTTCAACACGTCCTCTTGGCGCCCTCTCGCCGTGAGCATCAGAATCGGAATGTAGTTCTGCGCTTCGCGTAGCTCGCGCGCCACCGCAAATCCGTCTTTTCCCGGCAGCATCACGTCCAGAACCACCGCGTCGTATTCCCGTTTTTCCTTCAATAATTTCTTCAGCGCGCTCTCGCCCTTTTCTTCCACCTCTACCGAATGGCCTTCTTCCTCCAGGTTGAACCGCAAGCCTTCCGCCAGATGCTCTTCGTCTTCAACAATCAGAATCCGGCTCATGCCCGATACACCCTCGGCAACCGCACGAAAAATGTGCTGCCCTGCCCTTCTCCAGCGCTTTCGGCGTACGCGTCGCCGCCATACCGCCGCGCCACAGATCGCACGATAAACAGTCCGAGCCCGGTGCCTTTCACTTGCTTCGTTTTCTCAGATTGCGCGCGGTAGAATCTTTTGAAGATTCTCTTCAACTCACTCTTCGGAATTCCCGTGCCTTTGTCCCGCACGCTCAGCGAAATCGTATCCAGCGTCGGGTTCTTGATGTCCACCGCGATATCTTTCTGCTCATCCGAATATTTCAGCGCGTTGTCAAAAAGATTGTGCACCAGCGTCCGCAGTTCTTCCGCATTTCCGAGAACGAGCATCTCCTCTTCGACCGCGGTTTCCAGGTGCAGTTCTTCCGGTTTTAAATGATGGCTCGTCCTCGCCGATTCCACTTCTTCGCAAACCAGCTTCCAAAAATCGACTTCCGTCCAGTTCTTTCGCGTGCTGCGTTGCCGCACTTCGCTCGCCTTCAATACCTGCTCTACCGTTCCGAGAAGCCTGTCCGTATCGACGAGCATGTTCTTGTAGAATTCGCGGCGCTTCGCTTCGTCCAGTTGGCGCGATTCCAGCGTCTCCAGATACAAGCGCAGTGAAGCAATTGGAGTTTTGAGTTCGTGCGTGACGGCGTTCAGGAAGCTGTCGTGTTGTTCGTTGCGGCGGATTTCGCGGACAAGAAAAATCGTATTGATGACCACGCCGGCGATAATGAAGCCGAAGAGAACTACGCCGAGCACCAGCGGCACCACTTCCCGCCAGTTCAGCACAATCCAGCTGACGTTCAGCGCGATCGTCAACGCGACAAGGCATGCGCCCAGCGTGATGAAAAATGCAGTGGCTTTTGCGCGGCTTGTGATTGTCATGGGAGCTGCGTCTGCTTCAGCAATCCCAATGATAGATGAGAAATCACCTGCAATACACAATTGCAGGATGGAGAAGGATTAGTCGCCGGAAATCGCGACGACCATCTCTTCCGGCTCGGGAACGACAGCGGGTAGCGCTTCGAGTTCCGCAGTCGACAATTTTGACTTCGGCAGCTTGATGTCCCACGCCAGACCGAGCGTCTTCAGCGCCCAAATTCCGTACCAGTTGATGTCAAATTCATACCACGCGATGCCGTGCTTTGCGGCTTGCGGCGACGCGTGATGATTGTTGTGCCAGCCTTCGCCAAAGGTCAGCATTGCCACCCAAAAACTGTTTGTCGAAGTATCGCCGGTGAGAAATCGCTGCGAGCCCCACATGTGCGTGGCTGAATTGACGAGCCAGGTCGAATGAAGACCGACAACCGTGCGAAGAAAAACGGCCCACAACATCGCAGACCAGCCAAACGCGGCCCAAATAATGACCGCTAGTGCGACGGGCGGTACCCAATGGTACTTGCTAATCCAAACGTAATATTTGTCCTTGCGCAGATCCGGCACAAAAGGAAGCAATTCTTCCGCTCGCGCATGCATCGATTTCCCCGTGATGATCCAGCCCATGTGCGCAAAAAATCCGCCGTCGTTCGGCGAATGCGGATCGCCTTCTTTATCCGTATTCTGGTGATGCACGCGGTGCGTCGCCACCCACGCGATCGGCCCGCCTTCAATCGCCAGCGTGCCGCACGTCGTCAAGATATATTCGACCCACTTATAGGTTTTGTATCCGCGATGCGTCAGCAAACGGTGGTAGCCCATTCCGATACCGAGGCTGCCGGACATCCAGTATGTAATCACCAGGAGAATGAGACCGGTCCAGGAGAAATAGAAGAGTGCAACGACGGCAAGCGCGTGAATCGCGACAAAGAATGCGGTAATGCCCCACATTACGGGGCGAGAAAAAGTCTTGTCGTTCTGGAAAATGCTCATGTTTCTCCTGACGGAAGAGGGCGCCTCGAATACATCTGAAAATTATCACGGCGGGAGGAGGCGGTCTGTAATACCTGTGTAATCCTTGCGTCAGGAAAAACTGTCCGGCAGGACAGGTGGAAAAAGCACCAAATCAAAGGTCGGGAACGTTTTGCGCGCGCATTTCTTTCGGGTGGAAGTCGACGCGAATGGAAATCGCATTTTCGCGATCGGGCAGTTCCTTTTTCACGGTAGCTCGCAAGTGAAAAACCACTTTCTCGCTGCCGGAATCGATTGCGGGTTTGCCCTCGACGGTGCGCGGAAAATGAAATTCCGTGCGTAGCGGATCGGCATCGGCGCCATCGAGGAATTGAACCGACGCGAGGTCAACCGTGAAGCCGTTATCGAGTTCGAGAAACACCGTGTCATGCAAATCCTCTTTCGCGTTGCGAATGATGCGCATCGGCTCGTCGCCTTCAATTGCAACAACATAATCGGGCGATTCCTCGGCCTTCAGCGGCGGCGGTGTTCCCACCAGGTTTGTTCGCATACGGTGCATTTTTTCGAGCGCGAGACGCATCGTTTTCGCGGACATCCATTTCACGTAGTAGGAAGGCGTCCCGCCTTTGCTGATTTGCACGCCGCGAATGTTGTTCGAGTTATTCAGATTGACGTCCGAATCGGAAATCAGCCCGGTGAGCGGCTCGGTATGTTTCTGCGTGAATTTTGCTTCGATGGTGATTTTGGAGGGCGCCCAGGGAGAATCTTCCAGAATTTTGTTGGCATCCGCGGCGGTCCACTGGTTCGCGGGCTTGTCCCAGGGCCCGTTGGCCGGAAATGCGAACGCGAGGAGCGAGGCAAGAACGAAGCTCGATATAAGGGCGGTTCGAGGCATAGGGCTACCTGCTGCGATGCCCACTTCTTTGGGCAGGTTGCAAGTCTTAGTTGTCGTGGCACCGACTCATAAACGATTTCTCCCAAATCACTTTTGCGGCGGCTTGAGCGGCGCGAACGGATCCTTGGTTGGAACAAATTCGATGGGCACTTCGGTGACGAAAGTCTTCAGCCACTTTGCACATTCGTCCATGCCGAATTGTTCGGAAGGGACGTGGCTCAAAATGATGAGCGCCTTGTGGCGGCCTTCGGCGATGGCGTCGGCAACATATTCGACGGTTTCCCATTCGCGCGGCTCGCCGGCAAGCAAAACGTCAATGTCAGGCATTTCGAGGGCGCCGACTTCGCGATGGAAACCCGACGCGCCTGGACTGTACGCGACGCGCTTCACCTTCATATCGCGATCGGCAACGATGCGCATGACGTGAATCCCAAGTTTCTTCTGAATTTCATCGGCGAGTCTGCCGACCGTCGTTTCGGGAAGGGTGAAGAGATAAGGATTTGCAGAGTCTTGGTATTTTTCCCAACCGAGCGCGTGGACCTGCCCAGCCAGAATTCCGTCGCGCGTGTTGCGGTGCCAGTGATCGTGAAAACGCCAAATGATGAGGTGATGGTCTTCGATGAACTTGCGTTTCTCTGCCAACACGGGGTCGCTTTCGCCCATGGGCAGTTCTTTCGAGGTATCCATGTGGTCGTAGAAAGTCGGCTCGTGCGTGATGATGAGGTTGTCGCCTTTTGCCGCGGCCCGCTGAAGGACGTCGAGAGTGGTCATCATCGTCGTGGCGATGCCGGTGACTTTGGCATTCGGATCGCCGGACTTAAATGTATCTACGGTTTCGTTTTTCCACGGCACACCAAGATTCTTCTTGATGCGCTCGATGACTTCGTTGGCCGTGATCTCTTTTTTTTCCTGCGCGAAAGGGGCGGACGCGCAGCAGAAAAATGCGAGAAGAAGTGCGGTGCGTTTCATCGAGCCTCCTGAGCTTTGCGCAAAGACCTGGACATATGAACGAAGTGCGACGGAACGGCCATGGAAATGTCGGCCGGCATGGGCGAAGTTCCGGTGACAGCGTAGCCGAAATGCTCGTAGAACGGCTGAATGTCCGTGCGCGGACTGATCGTGCGCAAATCCATCGCGACGCAGCCTTCTTTCACTGCAAATTCTTCGGCCGCAGTCATGAGTTTGCGGCCGAGGCCTTTTCCCTGGTGCGAGGGATCGATGCTGAGAAGACCGAGATACATGCGGTCTGCTTTTTTCTCCAGATAGACGCAACCGACAAGAGCGCCGGCTTTTTCGAGCAGCAGGAATTGGCCGGTGCTCAGATATTTCAGTGCACCTTCGCGGTCGATGCGATCGGCACCGATGAACGGGCGCTCCACTTCAAACGCCGCGTTGATGAGCCGGGTCAGCGCGCCAGCGTCCGACTTTTCTGCAACGCGAATCGTAAAAAATTCTCCTCAACAAGACAGGCTCAGGAAAAAATCGAGCGGCCGGGAAACTTTGCGGCGGTGCCGAGTTCTTCTTCGATGCGAAGAAGCTGATTGTATTTGGCGATGCGGTCGGTGCGGGAAGCGGAACCGGTTTTGATCTGGCCCGCGCCGGTGGCCACCGCGAGATCGGCGATAAAGGTGTCTTCGGTCTCGCCGCTGCGGTGCGAAATGATGGAGTTGTATCCGGCTTTGCGGGCGAGCTCGATGGCATCAATCGTTTCCGTCACACTGCCGATTTGATTGAGCTTGATGAGAATGGCGTTGGCTACGCCTTCGTTGATTCCGCGCGAGAGGCGCTCTGTATTGGTGACGAAAAGGTCGTCGCCGACGAGCTGGATTTTCTTCTTGGAAGATTTTGTTCCAACGGAATTCGTAAGGGCTTTCCATCCGGCCCAGTCGTCTTCGGCCATGCCGTCTTCGATGGAGACGATGGGATATTTTTCGACCCAATTTGTCCAGTAAGCAGCCATCTGCTCAGATGAATGCTCGGACTTGTCCGATTTCTTGAAAATGTATTTTCCGGCGGACTTGTCGAAGAATTCGCTGGAAGCGGGATCGAGCGCAATGGAGACCTGCTCGCCGGGTTTGTAGCCAGCGGCGGAAATCGCTTCGAGAACAATTTGAATGGCTTCTTCATTTGATTTGCAGCTTGGCGCGAAGCCGCCTTCGTCACCGACGGCGGTGTTGTAGCCGCGCTTTTTGAGGGCGGACTTCAGCGAATGAAAAATTTCCACGCCCCAGCGAAGTGCTTCGGAAAAGTTTGGCGCGCCGACGGGCATGACCATGAATTCCTGAAAATCCACGGAGCTGTCGGCGTGCGCGCCGCCGTTCAGAATGTTCATCATGGGAACGGGAAGGATGGAGGCGGACTTTTCGCTGGAATAGCGGGAAAGATATTTATAGAGCGGCTGCTTGAGCGCACCGGCGGCAGCGCGGGCGGCAGCCATGGAGACCGCGAGAACGGCGTTGGCGCCGAGGCGGGATTTCGTGGGGGTGCCGTCGAGCGAAATCATTTTGTGGTCGAGGCCGCGCTGATCGGCTGCGTCAAAGCCCGCGATGGCTTTGGCAATTTCATTGTTGGCATTGGCGACGGCTCTTAATACACCCTTGCCGAGGTATTTGGATTTGTCGGCGTCGCGGAGTTCGAGGGCTTCGTGTTCGCCGGTGGATGCGCCGCTGGGAACTGCGGCGCGGCCGAGATAGCCGGAATCGACCAGGACGTCGGCTTCGACGGTGGGATTGCCGCGCGAATCAAGGACCTGGCGGGCGTGGACTTTGGTGATCTTCGTGGACATTAGCTAAGAGTTCTCCTCAAAGGAAATGAACTGAAGATTGTAGCAGAGGTGCTCGGGTCGAGCGCGAGGTGGACGAAGGGAGTAGGTATAGATTTTTTGTAACTGCAGAACCCAAAGGACTGTCGCGCCTGCGGCGCTTGCGTGGTTTCTTGCAATGTTTCCCTAACCCATGCCGCACTTACGGTGCTGAAGCGGAGCGGAAAACAATCGAGCACACGCGTCACGGAGCCGTTGAGGTTGCTTAGTGGGAAACGGCCAGGAGTGTCAAACGCAAGGATTTGTTATGCTCGGCGCATGCCCTGGAATCCCCGGAAAAAGGAGATCGCCCATGAAAGTATTGCTTACGATTGCTGCTGTGTTGGTGGTGCCCGCTTGCAGTTACGCGCAAGCCGCAAAGCCATGTGAAGAGTTGAAGACGGAAATTGCGGCGAAGCTGGATGCGAAAGGCGTGAAGGGTTACACGCTGGATATTGTGGCGAAGGACGCGGATGCAGGTGACGCGAAGGTTGTCGGAACGTGCGAAGCCGGGACGAAGAAGATTTTGTACAAGAAGGGCGAGGCGGCGATGAAGAGCGAGAAGAAGGAGCCTGGAAAGGAATAAGCGTAAGTCGGGGCCCCAAAATGTCGAATTCCTGGCTAAGGCTTATTTGGAAGACTAGCCTGTCCGCAGTGTGCGCGGTCGTATTGCCGGCCATGTTTCAACAGGCCGTCGGGCAAACCTCGGGAGCAGCTTCTAGTTTCGAGCAAACCAACCTAGCCAGTTATGAAACGCTGCTCAAATCAAGGTCGGTAGCAGAGCAGCGAGAAGCGCTGAGCGCCATTCTAAAAAATCCCGAGAAGTACGCACCGCAGATTCAGAAAAGCTTACGAGATTATCCGCGCCTGCTAAAGACTAACCCCACGGCTGCGAAACGAGCCGCGTATGTTTCGGCTCTGGTGCGTGACCCTTCTTTCGCGGAAATTCTTGCCAAACATCTTGGCAACCCTGTTGTCGAAGATGAGTGTTTATACGATTGCCCGATCATTTTTGCGCTCGCAGTCCAAGCCGAATTTGGAAACTGGAGACTTCCAGGCAATCTCGATTCGGGGTCTACAACTGAGGATTTGAAGGCGGCGATCAAACGATTGTCGAACGTTAGCTTGAAGATCGGTTCTATCGAAGACGAGGTGCAAGGGCCATTTGTAGAGGCACATAGGAAAGAAATTGACGGAAAAACGGAGGAGCAGCTAATTGAGCTGGCCGGTCCGAATACAGCCTCAAAAGAGATAAGGCAATTGGCCATTTCGCGACTCGCGACTCTAGTTGGCAATAGCAAGAACAGGCTGGAATTCTATTTATTGGCTCTTAACGATTTTGGAGACGCTTCCGGCGAGTACAGGAGTGCGCTCTACCAAACGATTTATCGGGCCGAAGTGGCGAAGGCCCAGGGATTCTAAGTACCAGCGATGGCAGGAATGCCGGCTGGAAGCCGGCGTTAGAAAATAAATTCAAGAAACGGGCGCGAGTTCGCGGAGCCAGATGTTGCGGTAGCGGACGGGGTGGTTGTGGTCCTGGAGCGCTAGAGGGAGCTTGTCCGGGCCTGCGGCGTAAGGCGGGCGGACGTGATGGCCGGTGGGACCGGTGAGTTCGACGTTGTCCTGCGTGAGGACGCCGTTGTGGAAGACGGTAACATGCGCGGGGCGAGCGAGTTTGCCAGAAGCGTCAAAGCGCGGGCCATGCCAGACGATGTCGTAGGTTTGCCACTGGCCGGGGGCGCGCGTAGCGTTGACCAGCGGCGGATACTGGCCATAGACCGCGGAAACCTGTCCGTCGGCATAAGTTTTGCTGTTGTAGGAATCGAGGACCTGAATTTCGTAAAGACCCATCAGGAAGACACCGCTGTTGCCACGGTCCTGGTCTTCGCCCTTCGGAGGATCCGGCTCACGAAATTCGACGTGGAGCTGGCAGTCGCCAAAGCTCTCCTCGGTGCGAATGTCGCCAGTCTTTGCCGCGACTTCAAAGTAGCCGTTTTCGACTTTCCACTGGGCCGGGCTGCCATCCTTCTTTTGCACCCATTTGGAAAGGTCTTTGCCGTCGAAGAGAACGATTGCGTCAGAAGGCGGCTTGCCTGGTGCGTCCTGAGTGCTGGCCGTGCCGGAAGTGATGACCGGCGGGTTGGGACGGGTGCGGTCGTGGATTTCCCACTTGGGGTCGACTTGGGCGGAGCAAGCGGATGCAAAAGCGATGACAGCGAGCGCTGCGAGAATATTGCGGATCATGAAACGTCCTCCTCAAATGGTTGGAACTGCCTCATTATCAAAATGTTGGCTCAGTGTGGTCTTCGAGAATCCTTACCTGAGTGCAGCCGCCTATCGAGAAGGAAAAGTACACTAAACTCGATGCGCGTTGCGCCGGAAACAAGGGCCCTGCGATAACCTCGAAGGAATCGTGCGAGGGTCCGTCGATGATAAGTTTGTATTCTCCGCGAAGCGCCTTAGGGAACTTGACCCAACCCTTGCGATCCACGCTGAACTGAGCAGACTCGCCACTTTGACGATTTCCGAGCATGACCACGGCGAGCTTTGCGGGCTCCGCTGCAAAGGTAATTCTGACTCTGACGTTTCCAGCCGGTATCTCGACTGGCTTGGTAGAGTCCCAACAAGCACTGAGTCGTCCCGGAAAACAGAGGCACAGCAAAAAGAACCACCTGACGATCTTCAAGTTTTGCATTTTAGGCCTAACCAGCTAGATGCATTGATAGCACTGAGCGTTTCGGACTTCCATCAAATATTCCCGGCATCGTGTGACTTCCGGCCGGGGACGACGTCGATCTGGAAGGTTGGATCGGCGGCGGGAACGTAGGTCGTGGGGAGGCCGAGTTCGCGGCGGACGATGTTGCTGCCTTGCGCGATGGCGCTGGTTTTGTAAAAGGCGATTTCGCGATTGCAGCCCTGACGGCCGAAGCCGCAGTCGTTGGAGACGACGAGTTTTTCGGCGGGAATGTATTTGAGGGCTTTGCGGATTTCGTTGGCGACTTCTTCGGGGCGATCGGCCTGCAACTGGCGATGGCTGACGACGCCGATGCAGATTTTTTTCTTGAGGTCGTTTTTATAAGGCGCGAACAGTTCGAGATCTTTCTGGTTGCGGTCTTTCATTTCGAGCGTCCAGACGTCGCCGCGACACCGTTCGAGATAAATTTCGAGCGAATTGGCGTAGCCGGTTTCTTCCATGACGCGCTGCATATTGGGGTTGCCCCAGCAGGTGTGAATCCAGAGCTCGACGTTGTCGAGGCCCTGGACTTCACGATTGAAGGCGTCGACCATGAATTTCACTTCGTCGTGGTCTTTGCCGAACGTGTTGGCCATGAAGTGGAAGGTCGGCTCTTCGATTTGAATGCAACGGCAGCCGGCGTCGCGAAGGGCGAGGAGTTCCTTGTTCATGGCTTCGGCCATGTCCCAGATGACCTGGCGCTTGTCTTTGTATTTCGGCGTGTGAATGTCGAGGAAAAGCGCCATGACTTGCGAGCAACAGGTGCCGAACTTGATGGGCTTGCGCGTCTTGCCCTGCGCCATACGCCAGAGTTTGGCGTAGTCGAGCGGGCGGTGTTCGATTTTGTCGACGACGTGGGGCCAGCGCCAGCCGGTGTAGATTTCGTTGAGCAGCGTGCCGGGCGGATAGTGCAGCCACGGCGCGGTGGTTTCTTCCGGCTGAAGATGATCGCCTTCGAAACCGGCCCATCGCTGGAGTGGATAGTGATGCCAGGCGCGGCCGGCGAGGTCTTCGTCCACGTGAAGATCGCCGTGGCCGAGAATGTCGAGGCCGGCACGTTCCTGATCGCCGATGACGACGGCGAGCGCATCCTGGAATTTTTCGCGGAAGCGGATGTCGAGCATGCATGTGTCGAGGGGGCGGCCCCACATGGAGACGTCAAACCAGCGCGGGCGCGGGAAAGAGCCGGTGACAGTGCTGGGGAGAATCAGATCTTTGGTCGCTGTGAACATGCGTTACCTCCGGAACAAAAACGAGCTACGCGAAGGGCGAATTTGGCCTAAGCGGTTTCGGGTTCCTCGATAAGGGATTCTTCGCGCACGACGACGATGATGCCGGAGTCGGTAACGTGATAGCGACGCTTGTCGGCTTCGAGGTCGTAACCGATTTCGGTGCGTTCGGGGAGGCTGACGTGGCGATCAATGATGGCACGGCGAATGCGCGAATGGCGTCCGATATTGACGTGGTTGTAGAGAATGGAATCGCTGACTTCGCTGAAACTGTTGACTCTGACGTTGTTGCCGATGACGGACTTCGAGACGCGTCCGCCGGAAACGATGGACCCACCGGCGACGATGGAGTCAATCCCGACGCCCATGCGGTCGGGATCGCCGAAGACGAATTTTGCGGGTGGATATTGATGCTGCCAGGTGCGCAGCGGCCAAGCGCTGTCGTAAAGATTGAAGACCGGTGAAACGCTGACGAGATCCATATTGGCTTCGTAGTAGGCGTCGAGGGTGCCGACGTCGCGCCAGTATTGGGAGACGTTGCTATTTTCGTCGACGAAGTCGTAGGCAAAGACGCGGTGCTTGCTGATGATGCGCGGAAGAATGTCCTTGCCGAAGTCGTGATGCGATTTTGGATCTTCGGCGTCGGCGATGAGGATTGGAATGAGCAACTGCGTATTGAAAATGTAGATGCCCATGGAGGCGTTGCACTGGCCGGGCTTGTGAGGCGACTCTTTCGGATGAGCGGGCTTTTCTTCGAAGCCGATGATGCGCCAGTCCTTGTCGACTTCGATGACGCCAAACTGGTGCGCGGCTTCGGCGGTGGGAATTTGGATGGTGCCGACGCTTACATCGGCGGCGGAGTCCAGATGCTGCTGGAGCATCTTGGCGTAATTCATTTTGTAGATGTGATCGCCGCTGAGGATGAAAACGTATTTCGAACGTTCGCTGCCGATGGAATAGATGTTCTGGTAGACGGCGTCGGCGGTGCCGCGGTACCACTCTTTGCTGACGCGCATCTGCGGCGGAAGAATTTCAATGAATTCGCCAAGCCCGACGATCGAAGACCAGCCGGCGCGGACGTGACGGCTGAGGCTGAGTGCTTTGTATTGCGTGAGGACGAAAACGCGCCGGAGATCGGAGTTGATGCAATTGGAAAGAGTGATGTCGATAATGCGATAGGCGGCGCCGAACGGTACGGCGGGTTTAGCGCGATCGCGGGTGAGAGGCCACAATCGCTCGCCCTGACCACCGGCGAGAAGAACGACAAGAGCGTCACGCATGTCCGTCATGGAGCGTCCTCCGGGCGGGGCTTAGCGGCGTGGGCATTCTAGCAGGGGAAAGACCGGAAGCAACAGAGAGAGGTGCAAGCGAAGCGGCAACGAGAATCGCCAGAGAAAGGGGCGAAGCGAGGGGAGTGGCTTCAGGAGTAATAGGATGGCGGAAAAGTTAACGGAAGCGGCGGGAACGGGGAAAAACAGGGAATTTTCGAAAGATAGCTTGACAGGACAGTCCGAATTGAATAGAAAGTGCCCATAAACCGCAACACGGTGCAACGAAAAGCGCATAAATAGGCGGCAAGCAGTGTGCGGGGCAGTGACCACGCATGGCTTGGCATGCGATAATTGACGTGGGTAGAGCCCGATGAATCGAGGTTCTACAACGTAGCCAATCCTAACCGGATTGGGGGTGAAGGTACACAGTGGCTGAAGTCATTATCCAAGAGAGTGAGTCTCTGGAAAACGCACTGCGGCGTTTCAAGCGCAAGGTGCAACA